>Ga0073932_1002176_pt1 | contig 32064 bp, 28 predicted proteins | sample DewCreD2012metaG_FD_76967 | JGI IMG/M metagenome (GOLD analysis project Ga0073932, IMG submission 76967) | Hot spring sediment bacterial and archeal communities from British Columbia, Canada, to study Microbial Dark Matter (Phase II) - Dewar... ...
ATACTTATACTTTCATATTTTTTTGCAAACCTTTCTATAAGTTTGTTAAGGAGAGTTGATTTCCCAACACCTGGTGGCCCAGTAATACCGATTCTGAAACTATCTTTTCTTTCCTTATAAAACTTTTTTAAAAACTCTACACCCTCCTTCGTTTCGTTATCAACAAGAGTTATTACTCTTGAAAGTGTAACCCTATCATTTTCTTTTAGTTTTTTTAAAATATTTTCAAAATCCATTAGAACTCTATACCTTCCCTTGCTTCTACACCTTTTTTGAAATAATGTTTTATTTCCTTCATCTCTGTTACAAGATCAGCGTTTTCTATTATACTTTTCGTTGCACCCCTTCCTGTCAAGATAAGCTCAACATCGTTAGGTTTGTTCTTCATAATCTCAACTATAGTTTTATCATCTATCATTTTAAAAAGAACTGTTACAAGTATTTCATCAAGAATCACTATATCGTAAAGACCGGAGAAAATAATCTCCCTACTTTTTTCGATACCTTTGTTTACAAGATCTTTTTCTTCCTCTTTTATATTTTTTGGATCTATAAAATGTGGAAACCCGAATTGAAGAAAAGTTATCTTTGGAGAGAGGAATAAATATTCTCCATAATTATCACTCTTCTTTAAAAATTGAATGATTGCAACCTTTTTCCCTTTTCCTAAAGCTCTTATTGCAAGACCCAAAGCAGCTGTTGTTTTGCCTTTTCCATCACCGGTATAAACCTGTATATATCCTTTTTCCATTAACTCTTATAACTCTTCCACAGGAACACCAAGTTGTGTTGAGGATTCAAGGAATGGAGAAAACTCAAGGATAAAATCCATAGCTTTCTCTTCATTAGGTGCTTCAAATATTAGATAAAAATCTGGTTTTCCAAACATCTGTAAAAAATGCAAAATTTTAATATCTTCAGGTGGAACAACCTTCTTAACAAGTTCCAAAGCTTTATCAGTATTACCCGGTATTATTTCAAGTGTTGAAACGAATATCATAAAACCTCTTTTAAGTTTTTTATCATAAGGTCTATATCATCTTTACTTCTCTTTTCAGTTGATGCTACAAGTAATATATCCTTATAATCTTTAGAAAACCTTTCAAGTTTAACCCCTATCAAAAATCCTCTATCCTTCATTTTTTTGTAAACTTCATCAAGATTTTTTATCTTTACAGGGAACTCGTTGAAGAAATCTTTTTCATTATATAAAATCTCAACACCTTTAACCTCTTTCAACTTTTCCTTCAAATAATGTGCCGAAAGCATAGAATCTGTACTAACCTTTTTTAAACCTTTCTTTCCAAGTGCGGAAAGATAAACTGTTGCCATAAGCATACAAAGCCCTTCATTGGTACAAATGTTAGATGTCGCTTTTTCTCTTTTAATATGTTGTTCTCTTGTTTGAAGAGTCATCACAAAAGCTTCTTTTCCATTCTTATCTTTTGTTCTTGCTATTATTCTTCCGGGCATATTCCTTATATACTCTTTTCTGCTTGTGAATATTCCCAAAAGTGGTCCTCCAAAATTCTGTTCTATTCCAAACACCTGACCTTCACCTATCGCTATATCAGCCCCCATATCACCTGCAGGTTTTAAAATCGGAAGTGTCATAGGATTTTGGTTAACTATAAATATAACACCTTTCTCTTTGACTATTTTGCCTATCCTTTCACCATCCTCAATTAAACCAAAAAAGTTGGGAGTTTGTAAAACGAAAGCAGCATATGATTCATCCAATTTTTTCTCAAGTTGTTCTATATCCAATGTTCCATCTTTTAGATCAACAAAATCACATTCTATATTCTGACCTTTCAAATATGTGTGTATCATCTCAGCTATTTTTACATTGAGACCCTTTGAAAGCAAAACTTTTTCTTTTCCTTTTATAGACATAGCCATATGGCAAGCTTCAGCTGTTGCTGTTGCTCCATCATACATTGAGGCGTTAGCAACATCCATTTTGAAAAGTTCGCATACCATAGATTGGTACTCATATATTGACTGCAAAGTTCCTTGGGAAACTTCCGGCTGATATGGGGTATAGGCAGTATAGAACTCCGGCCTTGAAATTATGTGCTTAATAACAGGTGGAATGTAATGGTCATAGATACCACATCCCATAAAAGAAATGTAATCTTCTGTTGTTTTATTTTTCTGGGCAATTTTTTTTACTTCTTTCAAAAGTTGATATTCATCGATCCCTTCATCAAGTTCCTTCAGTTCGCTTTTCAGATTTTGTGGGATATGTTTTATCAACTCATCGAAAGATTTTACCCCTATCTCATTTAGAAGTTCATCTCTCTTCTTTTCGTTTGAAGGTATATATTTTTTCATAATATCCTCTTAATGATGGCTTTCCTCACAATGTTTTTCATACTCTTTGCTATCCATAAGGTTTTTCAGTTCATCGGTATTTTCTGGTTTTATCTTTACTATCCAACCTTTTCCATATGGATCCTCATTTATATTTGATGGTGAATCTGAAAGAGTTTTGTTAACTTCAATTATTTCACCTGAAACTGCTGCGATAAGATCCGAAACAGCCTTAACTGCTTCAATTGTTCCTATTACATCTCCTGCTTTAACTTTTCTTCCAACTTCTGGAAGTTCAACGAAAGCGATATCTGAAAGTTCCGATTGTGCAAAATCCGTTATACCTTCAACACATATCCCATTTTCAACTTTTACCCATTCGTGTGTTTTAGTATATTTCAGGTTATCAAGAAGTTTCATAAATCCTCCTATTTATGTGTTCCATTTTTATAAAATGGTGGTTTAACTATAACTGCCTTTTTCATACCTCTTATATCTATATCTATTTCCTGTCCCAACTTAGTGAATGGAAGATTAACATATCCAAGTCCGATGTATTTATCAATAGATGGTGAATAGTTTCCACTCGTTACAAAGCCAACCTCTTTTCCATCAACGAAAATTTTATAGTTATGTCTTGGAATACCTTTATCTATCATTTCAAAAGAAACGAGTTTTCTTGTCAAACCTTCTTCTTTCTGTTTTATCAAAGCATCCCTTCCGATAAAATTACCTTTTTCAAGTTTTACACACCAGCCTATACCTGCCTCAAGGGGAGTTGTGTTCTGATCTATATCGTTTCCGTAAAGCATATATCTCATTTCCAACCTCAAAGTATCCCTTGCAGCAAGTCCTATAGGTTCTATTCCAAACTCTTTACCTGCTTTAAAAATTTCGTTCCACATCTTTTCAGCATTCTCTTTATAAAAGTAAAGTTCAAAACCATCCTCTCCAGTGTAACCTGTTCTTGAAATAACCATATCTATACCACAAACTTTTGTTTCAGCAGAGTAATAGAATCCCATCTTTTCAAGTGGATAATCTGTAAGTTTTTGAATGACCTTTTCAGCAACGGGTCCCTGAACAGCAAGTTGTGCTATCCTATCTGAAATATTCTCAATCTCTACATCTTCCCATCTGTTCTTCATAATCCATTCAAAATCTTTGTCAGTATTTGATGCGTTTACAACAAGCATCATCTCATTTTTAAGATTGTAAACTAAAAGATCATCAACGATGCCACCATTCTGGTAAAGCATATTTGAATATTGAACTTGATTCTCTTCGAGAGAGAGAACTGAATTTGTTGTTATAAAATCAACAAACTCTTTTCTTCTCTTTCCCCTAACAATTATCTCTCCCATATGTGAAACATCAAAAACACCAACAGTAGTTCTAACTTTCTTTATCTCTTCAATAACTCCTTTAAACTGAACAGGCATTTCGTAACCTGCAAATGGAACTATTTTACCATTATTCTTTACATGGAAATCATAGAAAGGTGTCCTTTTTAACAATTTAACCTCCATTTAAAAAATTGATTTTTATTATACAACTTTATCCAAAATATTCAAGTGAGAGTTATTGAAAATTTTTTTTAAGCTCTTAAAATAGTTTTAAAGGAGTTATTATGAAATTTTTAATTTTAGGTTTGATTTTAATTAAAAATATATTTGTTATTTTACTGAACTTAAAAGAGAAAAGTTATATTAAAAAAAACTCAAAAAATTTACCGGAAGTATTCAAAGATGTTTTGGATGAAAAAAAACTTGAACTTTCAAACAGTTATAACATTGAAAAATTGAACTTCTCAACAATCTCCTTAATTTTTTCAAAAACTTTACTTATTATATTCCTTTTTTCCCCTTTTTTTGGAATATTTTCAAATTATTTTGAAAGTTTGAACACACATTATTTGATAAAATCTTTACTTTTCTTTACATCCCTTATAATATTATCAACAATTTTCAACCTTCCTTTAGATTTTTACTTCCATTTTAAAATAGAAAAAAGATATGGCTTTCTAAAATACAATTTTAAAGGGTGGATGAAGGATAAATTCAAAGAGTTGTTTTTAAATCTTATACTAACATTAATATCCATCTTGGTCCTTATAGGAATAGTTGGAAATGTATTTTACTTTTCTTTGATTAAAGTTATAGTAGTGAGTTTGATTTTCATAATACTTTTGATAATTTTTATCTACATTTTCCCAACACTTCTTATACCTTTCATGTATAAAACTGAAAAAATGAAAAATGATGAACTATTTTTGAAGATAAAAGAGATCATTGAAAGATCAGGTTACAGATTCTCAGGGGTTTATGTTATCAAAGAGAGTGAAAAATCAACACATTCTAACGCTATGTTCACAGGAATAGGTAACAAAAAAAGAGTGATCCTATACGATAACCTTCTAAACAATTTCTCAGAGGATGAGATATTGGGAGTTGTTGGACACGAAATAGGACATGGGAAACTTAAACATATTCAAAAACTTCTTTTATTTAACATAGTTTCAGTAACTCTTTTCGTATTATCTTCCTTTCTTATACTTTCAAACAGTTATATATATAACATTTTCAATATCCCAACAAACTCTTTTACAGGAATATTTTTAATTTCGATTTTAATTTCTGAAATAATTTTATATTTTTTCAATCCTCTTCTAAACTCAATGTCGAGAAGATTCGAATATGAAGCAGATTCTTTTTCAAAAAATATAATCGGAAACGGATTACCTTTGATAAAAGCTTTGAAAAAATTCGCTTCTTCAGAACTATCAAATATCAATGTTGATCCATTCTATGAATTCTTTTACTACTCTCATCCAACTCTTACCAAAAGGATTTCAGAACTTATTCTTAAGGACCAACATGTATCATAGGAATCTCATTATCATAATCTTCGAATTTTAATGCGTTCTCTCTTTCAATCTGAATGATAGAGTAGTGTAACATCTCCATCGAAGAGAAAAATTTTAGCATTTTTGAAGTCTTTTGGTCATCTTTAAAAATTCTTGAAAGATCAAGATAAAAATCATGCGCTGCAATTTCACTCTGCATAGCCTCATAGAGTATCTCACTTAGAGGTTTTTTCGGATCAGAAATATCGACCTTTGGTAATGGCATAACATCTTCAACAGGGATAACAACATCTTTCAGGTAAGTCGTTTTATAAAATTCTTCAAAATAATTTTTATGTTTTTCTTCTTCACCTGCAAGGAAATTCAACCTCTCTTTCAGATAAGAGTTTTTTATCCTTTCAGCTAATTTTCTGTATAGGTTCATAGAATCTATTTCATTCTTTAAAGCCAAAAGTACAAGATCTTCCCTTTTTATCTCATCTATGTTCATCCTTCTCCATAAACCATGTTTGTTACAATAAGCCCTTACATTTTTTACATTATGATCTTTTGGAATAGTAAAAACTGGTTTTTCGTTAACATTGAAAAATTTTTTTATACTCTCTTTACTGGTATTTATCTCAACCCATTCTATATGGTGTTCTAAAGTCATAGGGTGTTCTACTTCTCCGACAGATATTTCAAAATATGTCTCTTTTTCTTTTATAACTGGAAGATGTTTTTCAACACCATCATCATTATTTTTAGATTCCTCTTTTACCATCGGTTTACCACAACAGAAAAGTTCACCATCACCTTCCCTTAAAATCTCAACAACATTTTCGCAGGTTATACATTTGAAAATATCTTTTTTTATGTTCATCTCTCCTCCTCTTTTTTTTTATTATAGCTAAAAAAGTCACAATATCAAGATTTCTATTGTTTTTTTAATAAATTTAACTATATTTTTATTTAAAACATAAGGAGAAAAAATGGAAGAGAAAAAAAAGAATGAATTCAACAAGATAAAAAACAAGATACTTGTTTTAAGTGGTAAAGGGGGAGTTGGGAAAAGCACAATATCTGTAAACCTTGCCTACACTTTGAAAAATTTAGGTTATAAGGTTGGACTTTTGGATATAGACCTTCACGGCCCTTCCATTTCAAAGATGGTTGGAGTTGAGGATAGAAGAGTTGAAGTTGATGAAAATAACCTTATGAAACCTGTTTTAACTGAAGGTGGTATAAAAACTATATCTTTGTCTATGCTTGTTGAGAAATCTGATTCTCCAATAATTTGGAGAGGTCCTTTAAAGATAAAAGCTATACAACAGTTCTTTGAGGATGTGAATTGGGGAGAACTCGATTTTCTAATAATAGATTCTCCACCTGGAACAGGTGATGAACCTTTAACAGTTTTACAACAGATAGAAGGTGTAAACGGTGTTGTTATAGTTACAACTCCACAGGATGTTTCAACATCTGATGTAGCAAGGTCTATAAATTTTGTAAGGATGGTTGGTGGACAGATCGTAGGAATAGTTGAAAATATGTCATACTTTATCTGCCCTAACTGTAAAACTCAACACAACATATTCGGTGAAGGTGGTGGTGAAAAACTTTCAAAAAGGTATGGTATAAATAACCTTGTTAAAATACCTATAGAAAAAGATTTTGTTGAACTTTCAGATTCTGGAAAGCCTTATGTCGAGATTAACAAAGATTCTCTTGTTGCAAAAATTTTCAAAGATTTTGTTGATAGGATGATAAAAGAGTTATAATTTATTGTTGACATTAAGATTTTATTTTACTATATTTTATATTTGTAAGGAGGATTTATGAATTTAAAAAAATCTTTTTTTATTTTTCTTTTTTTAATATCAGCACTATCAATTTTTTCCGCACCTTCGTCACAGATAAGTTCAGGTTATATCCATTCTCTTGATGCTATAATTAAGGAACAGAGATTGAATCTCGGTTTCCATTTCTATGGTTCATCAAGAGATTTTCAGATACCCTACATCTCAACAATAGATGGTGATACCCATTACAGTTTTGATACTTACGCTTTTGCTACCATTATGTATGGTTTGGGTTACTCTTTCACGAATTGGCTTGAAGTTAACATCTACTCGAACACAAATATAGATGCTATAGACACACCTGAGGCCCCTGGTAGAGTTGATGAGAACACAAATTATGCAAGTTATGGTTTCGGAGATACAGAGATAGGATTGAAGTTAACAACAGGTGGAATTTTCGGTGCAACCAAAAACGCAGATTTCGGAGTTTATGGATTCTACAGGTTAGCAACAGGTGATATGTATGATACATTGAAAGATAACACTTCCTCTTTCTCAATAGATTATGTGAAAAACCATGGTGGAATTTTCAGACATTTTACAAATAACAGTCAGGATTTTGGAGTAAAACTTCTAATATCCTTCGTTACATCAACACAGGTTCCTCTATCGATAAACTTAAATGGTGGTTATACAAAATTCAACAATCTTCCATCATCTATTTCAAATCCCGTTATGTTTGATTACTCAGGATCATTCTCAATAAAGTTCGGTTCATTTGTCCCATTTTTTGAAGTTTATGGAAACAAGTATATGTTTGATACCATAAACGATGGAAGGTTGACACATAATTTAACAGGTGGAGTAAGATTCGATACACCTATAGGTCTTGTCATAGATCTTGGTGCAGATTATAGAATATCAAAATTTGTTCCAGACCTTAAACCTACACTCAATACAACTTCAGATACTCTACTCATAAATGATGGTTGGGAAGGAACTCCAGACTGGAAAGTATTTTTTGGTTTAACTTACTATTATGATTTTAAGCAGGAAGTTGTCAAGAAAGAAGAACCGAAAACATTGATAACTGGAAAGATAATTGATGGAGAGAGTGGAAAACCTTTATCAGCGATAGTTACGCTACCGGGTTATTCTGAAACATTACAGATAGTAACAGATTCTACAGGTTTATATTCTATAGATGTGAATCCTGGAAGTATCAGGATAAAAGTTGAAAGAGAAGGATACAAATGGCAAGAGAAAGGAATAATTATAGAAAAAGGACAGACCAAAATAGTTGATTTTGCTTTAAACAAAAAGGTTGTTGCTCAGGGAATCATTACAGGTTGGGTAAAAGACAAATCATCGGGTGAAAACATTCAGGCGAAATTATCTTTCCCTCAAACAGATATCCCAACATTCACTCCAGATCCACAGACAGGTGTTTACAGAATGAGTTTGAACCCAGGAACATACACTCTCGCTGCTACACTTGATGGATATGTGACTTATGTTCAACCTGTTGTTATAGAAGCTGATAAAACTTTAATTTTGAATATTGAGATGTTGAAGAAAGGTGGAAAAATAACATTAAGGGGAATAAATTTTGAATCAGGTAAAGCTACTATACTTCCAGAATCGTATCCTGTTCTCGATGAAGCTGTAAAACTTTTAAATGATAATCCGAAAGTTAGAATAGAGGTTCAGGGACATACAGATTCTGTTGGGAGTGATAATTCAAATCTTCTTCTTTCACAGGCAAGAGCTGAGGCTGTCAGAAATTATCTGATTCTAAAAGGTATTGATCCTGCAAGAATAGTTGCAAAAGGTTTCGGTGAACTTATGCCTATCGCTGATAATGCGACTAAAGAAGGAAGGGCAAAAAATAGAAGAATTGAATTTTTAATACTTGGAGAATAATTAAAAGTAATCTTTGAAATTTTTTAACATCTTTTTCATATTCTTGTGTTGAACAAGTAGTTGCTTAACCATAGCAACACTTGTTCCACTTCCTTTTGCAATCCTTTTCACTCTGCTTTTATTATTCAAAAGTTCTGGATTTTTTCTTTCCTCTTTTGTCATAGAATTTATAATCGCTTCAACTTTTTTAATGTTCTCCTCTTCCATACCTGAAAGTTTTACTTTGCTACCAACTCCCGGTATCATCTTTATTATCTCTGTCAAAGGTCCCATCTTTCTCAACTGCTTTATCTGAATAAGGTAATCCTCAAAATCAAATTTACCTTCCTTTAGTTTTTTCTCAATCTTTAAAGCTTCCTCTTCCTTAATCAGGTTCTCAGTTTTTTCAACAAGTGTTACTATATCTCCCATTCCCAGTAACCTTGAAACGAACCTCTCTGGATAAAATTTTTCAATATCATCTATATGTTCACCTTTACATATAAATTTTATAGGTTTCTCAACACTTTTTACTATTGAAAGAGCAGCTCCACCTTTTTGGTCGCCATCCATTTTTGTTAGAATAACACCGGTTATATTTATCATCTCGTTGAAGGTTTTGGCACTGTTAACAGCATCCTGTCCTGTTAATGAATCTCCAACAAAAAGTTTTTCACAAGGTTTAAATTTTATTTCTATCCTTTTAAGTTCATCCATAAGTTCTTCATCTATATGTAACCTTCCAGCTGTATCAAGAATAAGAGTGTCAAAGTTGTTCCTCTGGGCGAATTCAACAGCATCCTCTATCCTTTTTATAAGATCATTTTGACTTGTCTGGAAAAAGTTTAAAGAATTTCTCTGGGAGAGCTGTTTCAACTGATCGTAAGCTGCAGGTCTTTTTATATCACATGGTACAAGAAGTGCATTCCTTCCATCTTTTTGAAACAATTTTGCGAGTTTACCACATGTTGTTGTTTTTCCACTCCCCTGTAATCCAACAAGCTCTATTATCGCAGGATTACCTTTAAAATGCAACTCTCTGTCACCTGCTGAAAAAAGTTCAACAAGTTTATCGTTAACACTCTTTATTATTATATGCTCTGGTTTTAGGGACTTGTAAACTTCCTTCCCAACTATATCTTCCTTTAAAGAGTTCACAAACTCGTTAACTATTTTATAGTTAACATCAGCCTCAAGAAGTAAAAGTTTTATCTCCCTTAAAGTAATGTTAAGATCCTCTTCACTAACTTTACCTTTATTTTTTATTTTGGAAAAAATGTTTGAGAACCTTTCAGTTATTTTTTCAAGCATCTTTTAAAACTCCCGCACTTTTTAAAATTTCTTCCACAAGATCATCATACTTTATCCCATCGTATTCAGCCTCCATCGGTAGATCTGAAAGATCTGTCATACCGGGAACAGAATTCACTTCAAGTTCAAATATTCTGTTTTTTTGATCTATTATGTAATCAACTCTTGCAAAAGATCTCATATTCAAATTTTCAAATATGATTAGAGTTTTTTCCTTCAAAAGTTCAACAGTTTTCATGTCAATTTCAGGTGGAATCAAAAAATCGGTTTTCCCTTTTGTATACTTTGACTCATAATCGTAAAATTTGTTTTTAGGTTTCAACTGCAATGGAGTTAAAACTTTAGTTTTACCTTTATACTCAATAACTCCAACTGTAACCTCTAAACCATTTTCAACATACTCTTCAACCAAAAAATCGTTGAACTGTTTGAAACCTTCCTTCAACAAATCTTTTGCCTTATAATTTTCAGTAATAAATGTTCCAACAGATGACCCACCAGTGTTAGGTTTTACAATAACTTTTCCTTTAAAATTCTTTTCAACAATATTTTCATCTTTTTCAAAAAACTTTCTGTTTATGTATAAAGAATTTAAAACTGGAATATTTAAAGATTTTACCACCTGCTGTGTAAGATATTTGTTTATGGTCAAAGATGAAGGAATAACACCCGAACCTGTATAAGGTATTTTAAGGTATTCAAGTATCCCCTGAACAACCCCATCCTCCCCCGGTCTTCCATGCATAACATTGAAAACTTTATCAAAACTTTTCAAATTTTCTATCAGTTTTTCATCATACTCTATTCTTTTTGCATCGTAACCTTTCCTCAAAAGAGCATCACAAACTCTTATCGCTGACCTTTTTGAAACTTCACTCTCTATTGAAGGACCACCAAAAAGAACCGCTATTTTTTCAGCCATCAACAATCTCCTTTAAAATTTTTGCTTTTTTAAAAAACTCTATTTTATAATCTTTTGATTTTTTATCAAGTATTATAAATGTCAATAGTTTTTTCAGATTTTTACTTTTAATATCAACATCACCAGTTATCACAAAAACTTTTTTCTTATACTTTAAAGATCTTTTCACTATCTCTCCATTTATTTTTCCCATTAAAGATTGGTCATCAAATTTTCCTTCATCTATTACTATGCAATCACTCTCTTTTATCAGTTTTTCTATTTGAATATTTTTTGATAAGAATTCCCAACTTGAAATATTTTTCCCACCAGCAAAATGAGTGAAAAAGCCAAGACCTCCACCACTACCTAAAAATTCTTTACCTGAGATATTATATTTTTTTGCTAAATATTTAAAGAGTGATCCATAAAATTTTATATCCTCATCTTTTACACCTTTCTGTTTCAAAAAAGCTAAAGCACCATATTTCCCATCAAGAGGTGACCTAACATCACACACAGATATAAGATTTTTTAAAAGTATAGAGTTTTTATTTTTTTTCAGATCGATCAAAATTTCACTATCAGGTAATTTTAAAGTTTCATAATTCAAAATTTCAAATGAGCCGGATCCCAAATCGAAAGTTGTTGTTCCACCTATTCCAAGATATATCTTTTTGTAATCCTTATATACTTTCTTTAAAATATAACCTAAACCTTTACTACTTCTTTTCTCCGGATTTTTAAAAATATCTTTAACATTCAAAAAACCAACTATTTTCGCACTTTCAATGTAAAGAGAATTTTTGAACTCAAAAGTTTCAACTTCTATCTTTTCACCTTCAGGGGAAAAAGTTTTGAAAACCCTTTTTTTGGCTGATGGATATATGAATTTTATAAGATTTAAAAAACCATCTCCACCGTCAGAAACAGGTATAACCGTATCATCTTTTGAAGAAAAAATTTTTTTGTATATTAAAAATATCTCTCTGTTTGAAAGTGTCCCTTTTAAGGAGTTTGCAAAGAAAACTTTTTTCATTTCACAAATTTTTTAAGAAAAGTAACATTTCCAAATTTGTCATAAACTTTTACAAGTATTGAGAGAGGAACTTTACCATTAAAAGGTATATCTATTGAAAAGTTTTCTTCCCTGTTATCAAATATCTGATCAACAGGGAATACATCTTTAAATTCACCTCCATTTATAGAAAATTCAACTTTGTCTATAAAACTCTCTTCATCGAACGCTGTAAAACTCAACCTGTTATTTTGAAAAATATCATCCTTTATCTGAGGTGGAGTATTGTCGATAAGAAAATCTTCAGAGAATTTTTCTTCAGTCAAAGGTTTTCTATTTTCAATTGAATCGGAAACAAGAATTTTTATCCTGTAATATCCTGTTTGGAAATTTTCATAGTTGAATATAAGATAGTTATCTTCTGTTTGTGAAACTAAAGGATAATCATATCTGTTATCGTTAAGGAATATAGTGTAAGACAACCTGTCATTATCAAAATCAACACCTTCCCATTTAACAAAAATTTTCTTTTCGAAAATTTTAGAAATATTCTGCTCCTGAAGATCAACATAAAGATTCTTTTTGAAATTTTTGTCAGTTCTAACATTTTGGGGCATAGCGTAATCTGGCAGAATTCTTGGTGGAAAAACTACTATATTCTCTATTTTTGGCTTTCTGTTTTCACCTTTATAGAATATCTCAATCTTTTTAAATTTATCCCCATCACCGTTCAAAACAACTTTGTATTGGAAAAATTTTGATGTTGGAAGGCTGCTGTTTAAGCCACCGAAGACCTGATAGAAATCTGTCCATGTATTGTCAACCTCATACGATTCCCCAAATCTGAAAAACACCTTCACCTTCCCAGAAAATTCTGGATAAACTGATGTTATTGAATTTTCAGAGTTAAACTTAAAAACCCTTGAAAAGAACTCTCCCTTACCATTGTTGTTTTTTATTTTTAAAATCTGAGGTTGTCCATCGTTTCCAATAAAAACATTCTTATCATCTCTATATAATGATGTTACAAAATCGAAATCAAAATTCCCACAGAAGAAAAGATCCTTAAAATCGAAAAAGTATGCTCTCGCTGGTTTTGAAAGAAAAATCAAAACACCATCGTTAAAATCACAAATCTGTGAAATATGTGTATCCAGCGCAAACAAGGTATCCAAAACATTGTTCTCTATAGAAATTATATAGGATCTGTACTCCTCAGTTAACGGATCATCTGTGTTGGATATCTTTGAATTAAGGAGTATAAAAATCTTATCATCTTTGAAAAAGAAATCTTTTATTTCGCTACCATTTGAGACAAAGATATAATCTGTTTTCCCATCCTGATAACTTATAAGTTTCCCTTCCCCTTCTGTTGAGAAAAGAAAACCTTTTTTATACTTTTTCATCTGCAAACAGTTTCTATCATTCACTTCGAAAAATTTTTCAAATTTGTTCTTTTTAAACTCATAAATATTTTCACCGACAAGAGCATAAATTTTTCCATCCAAATCCAAAAGTTTATTTATACTTTTGTTTCCATTTTTGAATATAGTATCACACTTCTTTTTGTCATCTATCCTTACTATAATTCCTGCTGGTTCAACGGAAGCGATAAAACTTTTTTCATCAACCTTTAAAATATTCCTTATTATCTCCCCCTCTCTGAATTTCAAAATAGTATCATTTTTACTAATGTTAAAAATGTAAGTGTTGCCACCTGTTCCAACTAAAATATCTTTCTTGAATTTTGTGATAGAGTATATCTGGTCAATTATTTTAGTTTCAATTTTTTCGACATTAAATCCATTTTTAACAAAATTTTTTGAAACCATAACACCATACGATGTTTTAACAGATGATATATTTTCAAAAGGTGTGTCAACTATTCTTCCTGTTTCCAACCCGTTTAAGAAGAAGGAAAATATTAAAAGATAAAATATTACAAAAATTTTTTTCATTTTACCTCCACAATTTTATAACTATGCTTTTGGAACCTTTTATCACAAAATCTGAAGAATATTTTTTAACAACGATGTTATTCCCATTTACCTGTTTTTTCCCCATCAAAAGTTGTTCTTTTACAAAAGAACTCGGGTAGTTAAAAAATTCAAGGTTGTTATCTATAAATCCTTTTTCAAAAGATATAACTCTTATCACCAAGCTGTTTGATGGATTTATTTGATCTATTATATTTTCAAGTGTTTCAACATCTTTGAAATCAAATTTCCCTGAACTCCTTGAACTTTCGAAATAAAGGTCATCACCTCCACCGTTGACAGTTATCATCAAAGAATCCTCTTTAATATTTTCAGGTATCTTCAGGTCTATCTCTTTTGTTAACATCTTTTGATCATAACCCTTCAATTTTATGGTAAGGTGTAGATTCTCTCCACTTTTATAATATTTTTTATCACTTAAAAGATCATCTATCATAAAACTTAGATTCTGTTCAACTATCTCAGATTCAATATTTAAAGAATCTATCTTAACACTTTTGTAAACATTGTTCGTATATGCCTGTAAAAGTCCAGAAAGGTCAAAAAATATCTGGAACATTATATTTTCTCCTGAGAACATATTTTTATATTCAAAACTTTTCTTGTTGTTACCAAAAACATCTATTTTATATTTTATTGAAAGATCTCCCCCAGATTTAAAATTTTTTGAAACTGCAGAGAGAAAAGTCAAAGGAATATAATTTGAAACTATATCTTTATCTTTCACTATTGAAAAATTGTAATTGAACTGATTTATTTTCATCTTCACTTTTACCATTTCAGATCTTTCCTTAGATTTTGCCAAAACACCGAAAGTTCTATCCTGTATAGCTTTTCCAGCATTATCTTTAAAAGAGAATCCCATCTTGAAGGATATATCATTTTTGGGAAGTATTGTATAGATGTAAGCTTCAGAAACTGGGAAATCAACCTCTCCTTTTAATGTGAAAGGATGTCCCAAAGAGTAAATGTTATCTTCATCAACATATGTAACAGTACCTATTGCTGATGCTTCGAAATCACCTTCCAAAAGTTTTATCGCTATTGCTTTCCCCGGTAAAAGTTGACTCTTTCCATTTTCCTTTAAATTCAAATTGTTTCCACCAGCGATGATAGAGTTTTTGGGAAATATTTTCAAACTTTCACCAAAACTTATAATCTCGTTGGAAAATCCAAAAAGAACAATTGGTAGAGATATCTCCTTCAAATCAAAATCGTTTTTCTTCTTTAAGTTGTCATAATCTTTAATTCCAACTATCCTTTTTATCGGAGTAACACCTCCAACCGGTTCTTTAAGGTTGTCCCATGTGTAACTTAAACTACCAGCAAGTTTATTGTTGAAATATACTGGACTTCCACTCATTCCGGCTGCTACACCAGTTTTTTCAACATTCTCTCCAGAACATTTTACAAGAATCATTTCCATATTTGAATCTCTCATTATATCTATTATCTGGACTTCGAATGTATCAATATCTGTACCATGAAAAACTGTTTTGCAGTATCCTTTCATACCTATTTTAAGTTCATCAAGATCTAAAAACTCTTCAGAATTAAGAATTATAAAAAACGATAGTGATAAAAGAAAAAATATTTTTCTCATCATACTCCTTTTATATATTTTATAAGTTCAACCTTTTCAACATTATCTATATTCTCGTCAACTTTGAAAGATTCTTTTAAAATATTGATACTCTCATCATAATTTTTATTCCCAACAAATACCTCAAAAACACAATCTCCCTTTGCAACTTTTTCTCCAATCTTTTTGTATACTTTTAAACCTGTTTTATGATCTATACTATCTTCTTTTTTAAACCTTCCAGCGTTCATATAGATAAGAGCTATTCCTATTTTGTAAGTATCAAAAAATGATATGTAACCATCCTTATCCGATCTTATTTCAACAGAATTTTGGTAGAAAAGATCCTCTTTTTTTAACTTTTCAACATTTCCTCCCTGAGCCGAAACTATTTTAAGAAATGTCTCATAAGCATAACCTTTCTTTATAACCTCTCTCACCTTTTCAATTCTATCCTCACAACTTTGCCCGATCCCATTTTTTTCCATAAGAATGACAGTTATTGCTTTTACGAGTTTGAAAAGATCATTTTCTACTTCACCTTTAAGTATTCTTATCGATTCATATACCTCACAACCGTTTCCCGCGTATTCACCTAAAACCTGTGACATATCGGTTATAAGGTAAACCATCTTTTTTCCAAACATCTCTCCTATCGAGAACATATTATCAGCAAGTTTTTTGGCATCATCGAAACTTTTCATAAAAGCACCATTTCCACACTTTACATCAAGTATCAAAGAATCTATCCCTTCAGCCAACTTTTTACTCATTATTGATGATGTTATAAGTGGAATGGATTCAACGGTTCCAGTTACATCTCTCAAAGAATACAAAAGTTTATCAGCAGGAACAAAATTCTCTGTCTGTCCCCCAAAACCTCCACCAATTTTCTTAACCAAATCATACATCTTCTCTTTACTCAAAAAAACATCCATTCCCTCTATGGATTCAAGTTTATCAAGAGTTCCACCGGTATGACCGAGTCCCCTTCCTGAAACCATTGGCACTTTAAAACCTAAAGAAACAAGTATTGGAAGTAGTGGGATTGAAACTTTATCTCCAACACCTCCGGTTGAATGTTTGTCAACTTTTATTCCCTCTATATCTGAAAAATCGTAAATATCTCCAGATTTCATCATTATCTCTGTTAAAACCTTAGTTTCATAATCTGAAAAACCTTTCAAAAAACCAGCCATAAGGAATGCTGACATCTGATAATCAGCGATTTTACCTTCTATATAACCTTTTATTAAAAATTTCAATTCACTCTCTGTTAACTCGTTTCCATCCCTTTTCTTTTTAATTATCTCTACCGGATTCATAAATCTCTCCCATTATTTTTACAGAATTTGAACTCCCTATCCTGCTCGCTCCATTTTCTATCATATCGATTGCAGTTTTAAGATCTCTTATACCACCACTCGCTTTTATACTTATTCTATTTTCACCAACTTTTTTGAATAGTTTTATATCTTCAACCTTCGCTCCACCTGTTGAAAACCCTGTGGATGTTTTTATAAAATCAGCTTTGCCCTCAATAAGAAGTTTTATAACATCAACCTTTTCATCCTCTGTAAGAAGGCATGTTTCAACTATAACTTTTAAAACTCTATCCTTACAAACTTCCTTTATCTTTTTTATCTCATCTAATACACTCTCATACATCTTCGATTTCATATATCCAACATTCATAACCATATCTATCTCATCGGCACCAAGTTCTATAGATCTTTTTGTTTCAAAAATCTTTGTTTTAACATCGGTTGCTCCAAGTGGGAAACCAACAACTGTACAAACTTTCACACCTGAATCTTTTAAAAGCTCTTTAGAATAATTGACATAAATCTGATTCACACAAACTGAAAAAAAATTGTATCTTTTAGCCTCTTCACAAAGTTTTTTTATATCATCAAAAGTAGCATCAGCTTTTAAAAGTGTATGATCTATAAACCTGTTAATATCTCTCATCTGTCAACTCCTTCAGTTTTAACAATGTTTCCATTATAAAAATACCATATGTTGTAGTAGTTTGATTTCGTCAGATTTTCTATTATTATCGTTCCTTCATACTTTTGGTTGTATTTTAGATTTCCAGTTGTGAAATAAACAGCATCTTTACTCTCATCAACAGGATTTATTAAAACTTTTCCATACCTGAAAAAGTTATCTCTATCCTCAGGATAAAACCTGTTCTTTTCAAAAAAATCATCAAGAATCCTTTTCGCTTTTTCCGCATTGAATTTTAATTCACCTTCAACATCCTTTTTAAGTTCAAAATCCTTAATCTGAACAAAAACAGGATAGTAATAATCTGTAAACTCTCCTTCAAGTCCATCCTCCCTACTTTTAAAGATTGCTACTCCAAAACCTTTTTCAAAGATATAAAAGGAATAAATATCTATAACTTTTCCCTTAATACTGTTTGTGCCCATCATTCTATCTTTAATCAAACTCGTGTAAGAGTATGTTCCATACTCATTCTTTTCCTTCTGGTATTCTACATTAAGGCCCAAACTGAGTTTGTTACTAAGAATAAAACTGTCACCTTCCATACTACCTGAAAACCTTAAGAATTCCTTTCCTTTTTTAAAATTGAAATTTTCTCCATATTTTTCAAAAAATATTTTTTTTATATCCTCTAAATTTTTATAATCCCCATTTTCTTTTGAAAATTTTAAAAATAAAGTCAACTTTTTTGTTTCAAGTGAAAAAACTTTCAATTCTGAAAACATATTCCCCATTTGATCATCCGTTTCATAGAAAAAAGCAAAAAATTTCCCATCATCTGAAAAACCTATTATCTGTGGCTCTGATGAGAAGAGAAGGAAAGAAAAGAGAATCAGAAAAATAAAAATAAAATATTTCATTTTATTCTCCTTATTACTATTTTTCCAGAAATATTTTTGAGTAAGACTTCCTGCGGTGGAAAACCTGAAGAAATTTCAATATGGGATGGGTCTACTTCAAACTGTTTGAAGGTTGGATCAACACTGTATATTTTTCCTTTATAAAAAACATTGTTCCAAGCATGGTAAAAAAATTGTCCCTCTGAGAAAACTAATCCAGAAACAACATTTACCTTCACATTTTTTGATAGAAGTAAGGAAGCAAAAAGTTGTGAATGCTCTGTGCAATCTCCATAAGAATTTTTTAATATTTGTGGTGGTGTTAAAAGCCCAGAATATACTTTTTTCTTCAATTTTTTGTTTACGAATTCCATGCTTTTTTTTATAAAAGTTAGTGTGTCATATTTACTATCTTTAAACAACTTTTCCGCAATTGAGTTGATAGAAGTGTCAGGGAGAAGGTAAAAAGAATCTTTTACATCTTTAAAACCTTCACTGTTTATGGTTTTTCTAAAAACCTCAAGAGTATCTTTCTTATGAATCTGTCTAAAGTTTGAAAGATCTTTATCCTTAATACCTTCTATAATATATTTAGCATAATTTTCTTTTCTTATATTTCTGAAATTTCCTTCAGCCTCTATTTTAAAATAGTCCAAAATATTAAAATTTTCTGTTGGTTCTTTTACAGAATCTGATATAACCATCTCTATTCCCTGATCACTCGAAGATTTTATACATCTGTTCTTATCATCAAACCATAAGTAAAATGTTGAACTTTCACTTTTAAAAAGGTATTTTGATGAAGTGTATCTTTTGCCTGAAATTGTCAAGGTATCATCATTTAAAAATTTTATATCAACCTTTTCGAGTTTTATATTCAAAGGATTCAATGTAAAAAGATTCTCTTTCAAAATTTTTTTATCAACACTTTCAAGATTGAAAATTATCTTTTTACCTTTAACATCCAAAATATCAGTTTTCTCTTTTCCTGAAAGATCAGTTTTTATTATAAGTTTATCGTTCTGCACATAACCGTTAAGGAAAAAGGATATATCTTTACTGTTAACACCAACAAAAAATTTTTTTATATTCCAGTTCTTATCATAAAACGAGATGGAATTTGAAAATATCTCAACATCGTTTCCATAAATTTCGAATTTCATTTTATTTTTTTCTTCTATCTTTATTAAAGAATCAACATTGGTTTGTTCTTCAACATAATAGCCAACCTTTGTCCCCCCAAGAAAAATATCCATAACTTTCTTCTGTGCAGAGAGATTTAAAAATAATAATAATGAAAGCAAAATAAAATATCTTTTCATTTTTTTACTATCTTGATATTTTTGGAATACCTCTTTCCTGAAGAAAGAGAGTGAATATCCAAAGTAAGAAGGTAAACTCCACCAATTAGCCTTTTTTTATCTTTCATCTCAACAAGTATACTGTTGAAACCATGAGAAAAGTTTTTCCTTCCACTTTCTACGATCTCTCCTTTGTCGTTAAAAATTGTAAAATTGAAAAATCCTGAAGAGTTTGAGTTGAAAGTGATATAGAAATCATCTTTGAATGGGTTTGGATAGACAAGAATATTTTTCGAAAGATTCTGTTGTGGATATTTTAAAAAAATTGTTTTTTCATACTTTTTCAAATCGTTATCAAAAAGAACAACTTTCAAAGTATCCAACTGCGAAAAAACTGTATCTATAAATATTTCGCTTCTAAAAGTATCACCAAAAGATATAAAATTGTTGAAGTTGAATATTTTTTCCTGATTTATATATAAAGATGGTTTGTAACCTGTCAGATTTCCAAGGTAAACTCCATTTTTAGAAAAGAACTCAACTGTCAGTTTAAACTTCTCTGGAACAGAAACAGTATCCAAAATTTCCACACCGTTAACTTTTAACTTCAAAATACCATCATAAGAAAGAGTATCCTTTTCGATCTTAAAGAAAACCTTTTTAACCTTAGAGTGTATAAAACTATCATCCTCAAAAACAGAAACAATATCTAACCTTTTTTGATATTTTCTATTTTCAAAACTATCGGGAAGTATAAATTCAAAAATCTTTTCTTTTGAAAAATCAGAAAACCTTCTCATCAAACCATCATTCTTTGTGTAATAGATATAAGAGTATGGATAGGTGTGAAGATAATCGTGTGAATCTGTATAAAAAGGTTGGTATATATCCAAAAAAACCTCTTCTTTGTTTTTATCATTATATGAAAATCCTATATTGTTTTTGTTACCAAGTATTGCGGTATCAGGTGAAATTATTTCAACATCATATTTGTACTTTTTCACAACCATCGACGGATCACCGAAAAGTTGATGGGATGTGTATGTATAGTTATTTTTGTTTATCATGGATAGGTAGTATTCCCCTATTGTGTTGTAACCACCATATATGAAAAGGTCATAAACGAAAGAAAGATAAAGTATATTTCTGTTTTCGTCAGCACTTGTTGCTCTTGTTGCAGCAATGGTTGCTGAAAAACCTGAATATGGAAGTATCTGAAAATCTGAAGCGATAGATCCATAATCGTTATCAAATTGTCCAGCCTGACATGTTCCAAAAAGAAATATAGGATATCTGTAAAGATTATCAAAAAGGTCAAGATCATTTGGATATTCCAAAAAATGTTCATGTGTTAAAGAATAGTAAGAACCGTGCCCGTAAAAGAATCCAAAATTAACTCCCCTTGAAAGTATATCTTTTAAAACGAATCTAACATCTCTCTTAAAACCAGGATTGTAAGGCCAGTGATCGGTCCTTTCAAGGTCTCCCTTATAATCTGTTAGATAAAGTTTTTCTAAAGCAAAGTTGTTTCCTAAAAGCTGCGCGAGTTCTTCACTCGCATTTATGAAACTTATATCGTTAAAATCACTTGTAAGCCTTGAACTGTACTCGTCATCAGATATTACAAGCGCTCTACTTTTAATATATGTTGGAGTTTTCGTTTCATAATCAATTATCTTATTCAAAGCATAGTATGCCTGATCTTTTGTGTAAACAGTTATCCTTCCGGGGATAATATCTAAATAGTTATCTCCATCAAGAAGTGCAAACCATCTGTCAACACATTCCGATCTGTAAGAAGTCAAAAGTGCCAGTTTATATATACCATATCCTGTTTCATAAACTGGAACAACATTCCTGTTTTCAAAAGTGTTAAGACGATTTTTGTAATCGAATGAGCCTGATCCAAGAAGAAGGAGATATTTTGGAAATTTTGCCCATCTTTCTTTTGCATAGTAGAGAAAAGATTTTATGGAAGTGGGAGTCTTCATACCAAATGAAAAAGCGTTATCTATCTGATCGAATTCGAAAACTTTTACACTCATCCCTTTACTTTTTCTATACTGGATATAGGAGTTAACTGAATTTTTATACCCTTTTCCAGTTATTATGAGAATATCACATCCATTGTTAAAGTCAAAAATGTTTGAGCAATCAACATACTCAAACCTTTCAACCTTTTTAAACTCTTTTGAAAAATATATCTGTTGAATATCCTTTGTTTTCAAATTAACTTTCTGATTCTTTTTCAGCTTTCCAAAAAAAGAATAGAGAGAAGATGAAAATAAAACATAGAGGTCAACTTCAGGTTTTAAAGATAAAATATCTTTTTGGTTATCTTCTATTTTCAGATCCTTTTCACCACCAAGGTATGCTTTGTATTCAGGTTCAATAGAACATAGATAAAAAGTTTTTGTTCTGTTATCAATGTTAACAGGTATTATTCTTATAGAATTGTTATGCTTGAAATTAAAAACATCAAAAGTAAAACTTTTTGGGATAGTTGTATAATCTCCCCTTGAGGATGCTCTTCCCACAATTTTTCCATTTATTTCTATATCAATATCAAAAGTATCGTTAAGATCTGTCTGAAAGAAAAATGAAACTGTAATTTTACCTGTTGAGTCAACTATATTATCAAGGTTAAAGTTCCATATATAATCTTTAACATCTGTTGAATCTCTGTAAAGGGTGAACTCTCTCCATGCCCATCCATAGCCTGCAAGAAGAGGGTTTATAGAATCATATCTGAAAGTTAAGTTAAGATTTACAAAAGAATCACCCATTAGAGAATCGTAGATAATCTCTCCCATCTCTAAAAAGTTTGTATCGTTGAAAGTCAGAATGTACTGGTTGTAATCTGTAAAAGGATTATTATAGATATCGTATGAAAGATAAAAGTTTTTCCCTTTACCCTTTATAGAACTTCCATAAAAAACAAAATATTCCCCTTTTTCGAAAGAATTGTCATTATCACCAAAAAATTTGATAGGTACTTTTACAGGATCCGTATAGTAAAACATTTGAGGTGTATCAGCAGGAAGAATGAGATTTTTTCTTTTATAAAGTCCAAGATTTCTCGGAGATATCAATTCCGGAGTTAAACCGGAATTTTTTAAATCTTTATAATCAACTCTGTATATACCATCATCCTTAATTTCCATTTTCAAATAAGATTTTATTTTAGGTTGAGAACTTTTTGAAAATTTAAAAACCTTGGTTGGTGATATGTAATCAGAGTTAACAGATGAAACTAAAAGTGGATCATGCCTGTTGGTTTTGATAAGTTTATTTTTAAATTTTATATCTACATTTATTTTTTTGTAATAGGAAATTTCATTTTTATCAAACATATATACAGGATAAATTTTTAGAAGAAGTATCCTTTGATTTGAAGCGTAAACAAATTTTTTTTCAAACAATTTTTCATTTTTACTTAATCCTGTAAAATAGTTTTTCCCAATCTCAAATTTCTCACTTTTAACCTTTACCTCAACATCACCTTCAGGAACATTCACATAGATATTTTTTACAAGATAACCGTTCTCATATTCAAGGTCATATATGGATACATTTTCATCTTTCGGAAAATATTCTATCACCACTCCCTTCTCATCACAAAAAGAAACCATTTTAGCATTGTTTAGTAAAAAAGTTAAAAGTATTAAGGTAAAGATTAAAATCTTATTTTTCATCGAGTTTTTTTGCTTTTTCCAACAACATAATAGGGATATTATTTTTTATTTCAAAATATATACCATCCTTTTTACATATAAGGATATCCCTTTCCTCATCGTATACAAGTTCCCCTTTACATTTTGGACATATAAGAATATCGAGCAATCTTTTATCTAACATCATTCCTCCTTAATATAAACACTTTTAAAATTATAGGGCAAACTGTTTAGAGTTAGAATAACAGAAAGAACTGTTTCATTAATATCTTTTATCATAAGAGTTTCATTCGCTTTAGTATACTTTGAAAAGAAGGAAAATTTGTTAAGTTTACAAACAAGTTCACAATCTTTTTCAAGTTTTACATCTTTGAAATAAATTGTATAAAGTTCTCCTTTTTTCTCAACAAAAAATTCTTTTCCAGACACAGTCAAAATTTTATCTTTTTTTAAAATCGTGTTTCTCAAATCAAAATTCATATAGAGTATATTTTCCCCCTCATTATCTTGTGACACATAGGAGAATGTGTAAAATGAAAGAGAATCTTCAAGAACCATTCTTATATCAAAAATGTATTTTTCAGGATCGAATTTCAAAAAAATATTCTCTTTTTCTATCTTTCCAAGGTCAGATTTTAAAAGTCTTTCATTCAATTTTTCCAAATCTTTTTTATCCCCATAAACTTTGAATTTAGTTTTATAAATCTTATCATTGAATTTTATTTTCTCTATCTCTTTATAAGAAATTCTAACCTGAAATTTTTTTGAGTCATAAAGAGTTATTAGAATCTCTTTTTTCTGTGGATTATAGTAAAGTATTCCATCCTGAAGGTAATTTGATGGATCTAACAAAGCTGTGTTAACTTTCACATCAAAAATGTATTCTCCATTTTCAAAAGTTTTATAATTTAAAATTTCAGAATCGATTATGTTTTCAATAAATGAAGGTATATCAAAAATATCTCCATAATCAGTAGACATGTCATTTCTTCTTATCCATTCTTTACCAGTAAAGATATGATCGAAATAATTTTTCTGATCAACTATTTTGAAATATCCTTTTAGTGTGAACCTGTTCAAAGGGTCTTTTTCTCCATTGAAAGATATATCCATAACTTCGTCTTTTATTGAAATTTTATACTCGTATGTTGAAAGAAGAAGTTTTCTTATCTCCTCTTTTGTTTCAAAGATATTCTGTTTTGACTCAATTTCTTTGATATCATACCTTTTAAAACATGATAAAAATATCAGAAGGAAAAAAATTGGAAGGAATTTTTTCATAGTTTGAATCTTTTTGGGAAAAGTTCATAAAATTTGAATTCTTTTTTTTCTTTGTTGGAAACGAGAATTATTTTAAAATCATCATCTACGAACTCAGACATAACCTGCAAACATCCTCCACATGGAAATGGAAGTTTATCGGAGTTGGCATAAACATATATTCTTTTAAAATCTTTTTCTCCACTTGTTACGGCACTAAAAATAGCATTCCTTTCAGCACAGATTGTTAGTGAATAAGATGCATTTTCAACATTGACACCATAATATTCTTTACCACTCTTAGTTATTAATATAGAAGAAACTGAAAATTTGGAATATTTTGAATAACTCTTTTGTGAGAGTTCTTTTAATTTTAGAATAATACTTTTATAGTTAAATCCCATATTTCAATTTTATAATCTCTTCAAATATATTTCAATAAGAAAATTAAATAACCTATTGACAAAAATCTTCTTTAGTTTTAATCTTTAAATGGAAGCAGGTCTAAAATTGTCGTTAACACTACTCAATCCAAAAACGACAATCCTGCTTCCTTTTTTATTCAACAAGAATAAATTTAAAATCCTTCAGATACTTTGAAACAGCATCGGTAACAGTTTTGCTTTTCAATTTTTCAAGTTCCTTTATAAATTTAATGTCATATTCATAATCGTTGAATAAAAGATAGTTGTATCCAAGAGCAAAACTCCTGTTTGATATTCTCTCATTATCAAGGAAAAATGATGTTTGGTATATATTTTTCATATCATCTATCTCTTCCTGTTTAATCCCTTCCTTTTTGACCTTTTCAACCTCATCTCTATAAAGTTTCATCGCTGAATCTGGATAAGGAGTGCTTACATAGAACACACCATAGTTAGCTAATTTATTTGATGCACCAACATAGGCAGCATAGGTTAGACCATGTTTGGTTCTCAATGTCTCATAAACTCTTTTTGAAAGTATAGAAAGACCAACCCTTACGGGAAGATATTCTTTATCTTTTATTGAAGGCACTTTAAACTTGCATCCAAGGTATTTTGTTTGTAAACCACCTTTTTCATATTTCAAAAGAGTGTCACCTTCACATAAATTAAAATTTTTAAGACTTTCTACTTTCTCAACCTTTCCATTTATGAATCCAAAATTTTCTTTGAAAAACTTTTTAACCTCTTTAAATGGAACACCAGAAACAACACTTATTATAACCCTTCTTGAAGAAAAGATCTTTTTCAGATGGTCATAGAGATCGATACTTTTTAAATTCTGGACAGTCTCAATATAACCTTCAGGATTTGCAATATATGGGTGGTTTTTGAAAAAATAATCATTCAATTTCAAATATAGGAGTTCGTCAGGATCCTCTTCTTTAGATTTTATCTCATCTATCATCTTATCTTTTTCTTTTTTTAAAATTTCATCAGAAAAGTTTGGCTCTTTGAAATTGTCAGCAAAAATTTTTGTAACATCAAAAAGATACTTGTTAAGAGTCGAAAATGTGAAGGATGAATAATCGTATGAATTCTCATAGGAAACATTAACAAAATATTTATCCATAAGTTCATTCATCTTACTTTCAGAATAATTTTTTCCACATTTTTCTACCAGCCTGAAAATCAGATTTTCAATTCCGGACTTTTCATAGTCATAGTTTAGACTTCCACCTTCAATAAATATTGTAACAGCAGATATATCATTTTCTGGAACATAGTTGTATAAAAGTTCAACATTTTTTGAAATCTTTTCCTTAAAAACTTCTGAGAAAGAAAATAGGAATATTGTTGTTAAGATAAAAACCAAAAATATTTTTTTCATCTTATTCTCCCTTTAAAAATGATAACTTGTTTTTATATGTTAAAGAATCTGTTAAAAATCCTTCAACATAATTACTGTTTGAAATATATCTGTTTACAGCTGATACTATATCATCTTTTGAAATTTCAGATATCTTTTGATTGTATTCTTTGAAATTATCAACACCTCCAACACACCACCAGTATCCTAAAGTCAAAGCGAATGAGAGTGATGACTCAAGCCTTCTGAATGTGTTTACCTCTCCATACTCTTTTGAATGTTGAAGTAGATCGTTATCATAGTAATCAGGGTTGTTTAAATTTTTGATATGTTCAAATATTATCTTTCTAACCGTATCTATATTATCACCTCTAAGATCAAGATAGAATGAAAATTCCGAACCATCCTTTAATCCAGAATATCCAACATAATAGTTGTAAGCAAGACCACTTTCTATAAGATCTTTATAGAGTTTAGAAGATGATAAAGAGAGATAATCTGAAAGAAGATCAAAAACATAAGAGTCTTTTGATTTGCCATTAAAATCGGGGGCTCTGAAAGATAAAAGGTATTTTGTGGTAGCAACTCTATCAACTATCAGAAATTTTTTGTTTTTTTCAAGGAAGGGGTGAGGTGGAAAACTGAAATCAACATCATTTCCCTTTTCCCATCTTGTGAAATATTTTTTTACAATCTTTTCAGTTTTATCAAAATCTATATCACCAACTATAACGAGAGCACAGTTGTTAGGGATATAATATTTATTTTTTATCTCCTGCATCTGTTCCCTTGTTGCGTTAGCAATAACATTTTTAAAACCTATTGTATTCTTTCTGTAAAAATATTTTTCATACATAGTCGAATCAGCCATCTGATAAAATTTGTATATAGGAACCGAGAAATCTCTATCGAATTCATTCAATACAACATTCCTTTCCTTTTCGAGTTCTATTGAATCGAATAGAGGATCTATTATCGCAAAAGACATAAATTCAAGTCCCTGATCGATATTTTTAGATGGCAGAGTAAAATAGTATCTGACAGATTCGTTTGAAGTCATCCCGTTATAAACTATCCCTAACTCCCTTATCCTTTTATTGTATTCTTCCTGACTCTTCCATTTCACATTTCCTTTGAAAAACATATGTTCATAAAGATGTGACAATCCGCAGTTTTCTGGTGTTTGAGTATAGGAACCATTTTTAGCTGATATTTCTATTGTGACTATTGGTTGAGTCTTAGTTTTAACCATCAAAACTTCAAGTCCATTTGCGAGTTTGAAACTTTTAAACTCCCTTTTGTAAAGTGTTTCTGAAAAAATTGAAAAAGATATTAAAACAATTAGAAAAAAATAAAAGAACCTTTTCATTTATTCTCCTTTTTGATGTTCTGTTTATCAAAAATAAATAAAAATCCACCAACTATACTGTATAAAACTGAAACTAAAAAAAATGTTAAAGATAGTGAAACTATCTCCTCTTTGGTTGTTAACCTGAAAAAATTTATATAAGCCCATTCTCTTAAACCAAGACCATTTATAGTTATAGGGATCATAGAGATTATAGATATGAAGGGAACATAGATTATTTCATCTATTAGTTTAACCGACAACCCTTGTGAAATGACTATGAGATGGTTTGTAATAACAAAAACAACCTGTATCATTATTGAAAGTAAAAGGTTGTAAACAAGATCCCTTTTCCGATGTTTTATTATTCTCAGCGAATACATAAGAGAGTTTATCTTTTCACCTATTTTTAAAATTTTTATCTTTGAAAAAAGAAAAATGAAAAAGTTAAAAACTTTATCAGAAATTATCACAGTTAAAAATATAATCGAAGATAAAATACCTATTATTGATACATAAAGAAAATATTTTGTTACACCATATTTAAAAAATATCAGGGGAGTTAATGATATGTAAACTATTATACCCAAAAGTCCAATCCATCTTTCGATTATTATTGATGATATAACATCAGCTATCCTTCTTTCATCTGAAACTATGTAAGCCCCCCTTATAAAATCCATACCAACTGTTGATGGAAGGAAATTGTTGAAAAAGAAAGCTATGTTATATATCCTGAAAGCTTTCCAAATTGAAACATTGAAATTGTAAAGTTTCAGAACAAGCTGCCATCTTAACGCTACTATGAAACAAACAATTCCGATAGTTATAACACCAAGAAAAAGAAGAAAGATGTTTGAATTTTTTAATATTTTAAAAAGCTGGGATGTATCTATATTTTTGAAGATCAAAAAAAGTATGAAAACTGTTATTAAAATTCTAAATACTTGAAAAATAACTTTTTTCATTCTTTTAAATATACTTTCAAATAACTATTTGTCAAGTAAAAGTCATAATAAAAAGTAGGATAAAAGTATGTAAAACCTGTAATAATCTTTGCTATTTTTTACGAGTCCAAAATTAGTTTTGAACTTCTCATCTATGGATATATTTAAACCATAAACTAAGCCTTCTCCACTTCTATATATTTTTAGTGGATAATAGTTTGTAAAAGAGTACTCAAATATAGAAAGATAATCATTTTCAATAATTTTATAGGTATAGATAAAAGTTGAAAACTCAAAATTCTTATTTCTAAGAAAAAGATCTATTTTTTGATAGGTTGAATTTTTATAATTCAAAAAGTAAGTTAACTTTAAAGATAAATTTTCTTTGTAATTTTTAAAAAATTCTATTTTAATAGAACTATTATCTTTCTCAAGAAAGTTATAAGAAAAAGTTGATTTAAGAAAATTGAAAAAAGTAAAAGTTGTTGAATTTTTAAACTCCCTGAAGTCACCTTCTACAAAATCTGTTCTGTTATCAAATTTTACTCCCTTTTTCTTCGAAAAATCAAAAAAGAATCCATAAAAATCGTTCTCATCCAAATTGTTGGAATGTAGATTGAAAAATTTCCTGTTCAGAATAAAACCTGATGAAACCGAAAAATCTATTTTTGAATTTTTTAAAGATGTTGAAATAGAGTACCCTTTATTTGGCAATGAAAAAGCGATATCGTATGAAAAATATTGAAGATGGCCAAAAGATGAAAAAACAAAATTTTTATTAGAACCTATCATATCCAAAATTTTTGAATAATCAGCAAAATATGTTGCAAAATTTAAAAACTCACTCTTGGTATTGAAAAGTATTCCAATAATATTTTCTCTCAGGTTGTTATTCCTTGAAATAGATAGTGAATCTTTATGGATATTGTAAGTTAAAACTTTTTTAACATTACCTAAACTGTCAAGAGAACAATCATAATAAACATTACTTAAAAATGGCACACAAATAAAACTTTTTAAAGAGAAGGTTTTTGCTAATCCAAAGAAAGATGGGTACTCATTATAGGAATCATCAAGCTCCAATCTGTTTGAGAAAATAATTCTATTCAGATTTCCTTCAAAAGTGTTTGGATTGGAGAATAGCCCTCTTCCAGTTTTTATGGTAAAATTACCAAATATATAACTTTTATATGATAAACCTAATTTAAAATTATCGTAAAACCTTTTTTCATCAACATCCTTTTCTGTTAAAAGAAAAAAATCAAATCCTTTCAGCCTACCTGTTGTTTTAAAAAAATTTTTATTTTTAATTGAGAAAAGGGAATCGAGATTGATACCTGCTTCCAATTTTAAAAATCTTTTTTTCTTATTAAAATTTTTTTCCAATATAACTGAAACCATCTGGTTTCCAGTGATCTCAAAAATATTGTTATATGTTATTCTTTCTTTTGAAATATAAAGATTTTTCAGTTCACTTTTTTCATTATCAGTTAAAAACTCGCTTAAGTCTTGAAGAAGAAAATCTAATGAATCAACAAATTCAGATGTCTCAAAAACTTTTTCTTCCTGTCCCATCAAAAATATAATAGAAAAAAAGAAGATAAATAAAAAACTAAAATATTTTTTTATCATCCTCAAACATTTCCCACAAAAGAAAAGCTGCAAGTGTCTTACCATCAACAAGATCTTCTTCTAATAAAAATTTTTTCACATCTTTTCTTTTTACTTTTATTATTTGTATGTTTTCATCAAAATCCTTTTCCTTTTCTTTTCTAACCAAATTTTTTGCTAAAAATATATGTAAAACTTCATTCAAAAAACCTGGTGATGAAGCAATACTTTTCAATTTTTTAAGTTCATTAGAAAAGAATCCTATCTCTTCTGTCAACTCTCTATTGGCTGCTTCGAATGGGTCTTCTCCATCTTCAAGAGTTCCCGCAGGTATCTCTATCATTTCTTTTTTAAACGGGTATCTATACTGTTTAACAAAAAATATAGTATCACTCTTTTCATCGAAAGGTATTATCGCAACAGAACCTCTATGCAGAACAACCTCTCTTGTACTCTCTCTTCCTGAAGGGAGTTCAACTTTATCCTTTATCAAACTCAAAATCCTTCCAGAATAAATTAATTCAGACTCTTTTGTTTTCTCCATTTTACTCTCCAATAATTGTTTGCTCTTTTAACTTTTCAATACTTTTTTTACCTATTCCAGGTAATTTCTCAATCTGGTCATAAGAATCTATTTTACCATTTATAAACCTAAAAATATATATTCTTCTAAGAACAGTTTTTGACAAACCTTCTATTGAAAGTATTTCTTCATAGAAAGCTTTGTTTATATCAATTTTTTCTTTTTTATAAAAACCTTTTATCTTTTTCATTTTTAAAGGTATATCAAAATTTACTCTGTTCGTTTTTATATTTGGCAAATCATAATATCTGTTCTCTTTAAAAATTGAAAATCTTATGTCGGATGAATTTGAAAGATATGGATGAACAAAAGTTGTATATTCAACAAAATATGGAAATTTCAAAAACTTCAAACCGAAAAAGATTCTTCTTTCACTATCAACAGAAAAATTTAGCCTTATATTTTCAGTTAAATCGTAAGCAACTCTTCCTGTAAAAACAAAGCCTCTCCCATAATTCGTTTGAAACTGAATATCAAATCCGTTTTTAACATATCCCAAAAGAAATAATGAAACATTTTCCTCTTTCTTTAAAATATATGAAGGTAAAATATAAAAATTTTCCTCTTTAATCAGAGTGGAAACTATCATACCATTTTTAAATTCATTCATACCATCTGAAAATTTTATAAAATTGATAAAGGGTGCAACCCCTATTTTGATATTTTTATAGGTGTAGGAAAATTTAAACGATAAGGTATAACTTTTGAAAATATCGTTAAAATCTGTTATAAAAAGATGACCTGAAGAAAAGTTTTTGAAAGTATAATTTGAGAAGGAGTAAAAATTGTTCAAATCCTTAATCAAAAACCTGTTCGAACAACCAAAGGTAATATAGTTAAAAGATCTTTCCCTACTCAGAGCCAAAATGTCTTCAGAGTCATTACAAAAATTTAAATCAGAGGATAAAAATGTTGCAGAAAAAATTTGAATTGATAAAAGAAAAAATATCGAAAGTAAAAAATTTTTTTTATAAAAAACCCCACCCATAAAAATATTTTAGAAAATTTTTTAAAAAAGTAAAG
>Ga0073932_1002179_pt1 | contig 31990 bp, 25 predicted proteins | sample DewCreD2012metaG_FD_76967 | JGI IMG/M metagenome (GOLD analysis project Ga0073932, IMG submission 76967) | Hot spring sediment bacterial and archeal communities from British Columbia, Canada, to study Microbial Dark Matter (Phase II) - Dewar... ...
GAGCCCGGCCCGGTCGCTGGAGAGCTCCGCCTTGCGCGACCACTCGAGGATCGCGAGCCGGATCGGCAGGAGGGCCACGCCCGCGAGGAAGGGGAGCGCACCCAGGCTCACGGTGAGGAGGATCTCGGCGATCGTGCGGTAGAGCACGTGCCCGCTGACGACGTGGCCGAGCTCGTGCGCGAGGAGCACCCGCAGCTCGTCCTCGTCGAGCAGCTCCAGCGCGGCGGAGTGGAGGACGATGAAGGGGTCGTCCATCCCGTACGCGCCGGCGTTGAAGACCGGCGTCTGCGAGACGAAGAGCTCCGGCACGCGCGGCCAGTCGAAGGTGCTGCACACCTCCACGTGCAGCGACCAGAGCCGCGGGAACTGGTCGCTCGCGGCGCGCACCGCATTGCCCTGGAAGAGGAGGCGGATGCCGCGCTCGCCGCCCAGGAAGGCGACGACCTTGCGCACCACGTCGTCGAAGCCCGGGACGGCGCGCAGCGCCTGCAGCGCGGCGCGGTCGGCCGGATGCTCCCAGCTGACGGCGCCGATCGCGGGGAAGGTGCGGCGCGGGCGGAGCGATGGGGTGGTCGTCATGCGATGGCCTGCGGGCAGGAGAGGCGGCCCCCTACGACCGCGCCGGCCGGGGGTTTCACCCCGGGACGATAACCGCCCGGTGCCGCGGGGGCGAGCCCGCGGCTACCGGCTCCCCTCGAACGCCTGCGCCAGGTCCTCGATGAGGTCCGCCGCGTCCTCGATCCCGCAGCTCAGGCGGACGAGACTGTCCGAGAGCCCGAGCTGCTGGCGGATCGCCGGCGGGACCGAGGCGTGGGTCATCGAGGCAGGGTGGCCGATGAGGCTCTCGACGCCGCCCAGCGACTCGGCGAGGGTGAAGACGCGGGTCCGCTCGACGAGGCGGTGCGCGCGCGCCACGTCGCCGAGCTCGAAGCTGATCATGCCGCCGAAGCCCGACATCTGGCGGCGCGCGAGCTCGTGCTGCGGGTGCTCGGGGAGGCCGGGGTAGTGGACCGTCCGCACCTCCGGCCGGGTCGTGAGCCACGCGGCGACCTCCCGGCCGTTCGCGTCGTGCTGGCGCATGCGCAGCGGCAGCGTCCTCGCGCCGCGCAGCGCGAGCCAGCAGTCCATCGGCCCGGGCACCGCGCCCACCGCGTTCTGCAGGAAGCCGAGCCGCTCGGCGAGGTCGTCGCGGTTCGTGACCAGCATCCCGCCGACCATGTCGCTGTGGCCGTTGATGTACTTCGTGGTGGAGTGCAGCACGAGGTCGGCGCCGAGCGCGAGCGGCTGCTGCAGGATCGGGGTGGCGAAGGTGTTGTCCACCACGAGCAGGAGCCCGCGGGCCTGCGCGAGGTCGCCGAGCGCCGCGAGGTCGGCGAGGTGCATCATCGGGTTCGTCGGCGTCTCGGCGTAGAGCATCCGCGTCGCCGGCGTGATCGCCGCCTCGACCCGGGCCACGTCGCGCAGGTCGGTGAAGCTGAAGCGCAGCCCGAACCCGGCGAAGACCCGCTCCATGAGCCGGTGGGAGCCCCCGTACACGTTGAGCCCGCTCACCACGTGGTCGCCGGCGGCGAGCAGCTTGAGCACCGCGTCGAGCGCGGCGAGGCCGCTCGCGAAGGCGAAGCCGTGCCGGCCGCCCTCGAGCGCCGCGACGTTGCGCTCGAGCGCCTCGCGCGTCGGGTTGTGCGTGCGCCCGTACTCGTAGCCCTTGTGCCGGCCCAGCCCCTCCTGCGCGTACGTCGAGGTCTGGTAGATCGGCGGCATGATCGCGCCCGCGAGCGGGTCGGCGATGGCGCCGGCGTGCACCGCGCGGGTGGCGGGGCGATGGGCCAGGTCGGCGGGACGGGTCTGCGTCATGGGGCGGGGGCGAGGGTGCGGAAGCCTATGCCCGGTACGCGCTTGCGGCAAGCGGAGCGTTGCCGCCGGGCGGGGCCCGCCGGTATCCTTCGGCCCGTGACCGTCCCGTTCCCCGGCGCCGCGACGCGCTGCCTCGTCGTCGACGACGACACCGCCGTCCGCAGCGCCCTGAAGCGCATCATCGAGAGCCTGGGCTTCGCCTGCCTCGACGCGCCCGACGGCGCCGCGGCGCTCGACCTGCTCGAGACCGCGGGCGACGTGGCGCTCGTCATCCTCGACATCCACATGCCGCAGCTCGACGGCGTCTCGACGCTCCGCGAGCTGCTGCGCCGCTTCCCCGACACCGCCGTGGTGATGCTCACGGGCGTGACGGAGGTGCGCACGGCGGTGGAGTGCCTGCAGCTCGGCGCCCTCGACTACCTGCAGAAGCCGGTGCTGCTCGAGGAGGTGCGGGCGCGCGTGGGGAAGGCGCTGGAGAAGCGGGAGCTGACGCAGCAGAACCGCTACTACCAGCAGCACCTCGAGGACCGCGTGAGCGAGCTCGACCGGCGCAACCGCGAGGCGCTGATCGGCGGCGTGCAGATGATGGTGCACGCGCTCGAGGCCAAGGACGCGTACACGAGCGGCCACTCCCAGCGCGTGAGCCGGTACGCGGTGCGCACGGCGGCGCTGCTCGGGCTCGGCCACGAGGTGCTGGAGCAGGTCCGGCTCGGCGGCGAGCTGCACGACATCGGCAAGATCGGGATCCGCGAGATGGTGCTGAACAAGCCCGGCCCGCTGACCGCCGAGGAGTTCGAGCACATCAAGCTGCACACCACGCTGGGGGAGCGGATCCTGCAGCCGTTCCTGAGCGGGTCGCGCGTGGTGCTCGAGATCGTGCGCTCGCACCACGAGCGGCTCGACGGCACCGGCTTCCCCGACCGGCTGCGCGGCGACGAGATCCCGCTGCACGCCAGGGTCTGCGTGGTGGTGGACGCGTTCGACGCGATGACGACGAACCGTGCCTACCGGGCCTCGCGCACCCCCGCGGAGGCGTTCGAGGAGCTGCGGCGGTGCGCGGGCACCCACTTCGACCCGCAGGTCGTCGAGGCCTTCCTCGAGGCCTTCCCGGACCCCGCGACCCTCCCGATCGTCGTCTGAACGCCGCCAGCCTGGAGCAGGAATGTCGGACACCCTGATGATCAGCGTGTCGGGGATGCGTGGCCTTGTCGGCACCGACCTGACCCCCGAGCTCGTCGCGCGGCACGCGGCGGCCCTCGGCGCGTGGGCCCGTGCGGCCGGCCGGCCGCAGGTGGTGCTCGGGCGCGACGCCCGCACCAGCGGGCCGATGTTCGCCCGGGCGGCCTCGGCGGGCCTCATGTCGGTCGGCTGCGACGTGATCGACGTCGGCTGCGTCCCCACGCCCACCGTGCAGATGGCAGTGGAGCACCACCGCGCGGGCGCCGGGCTGATCCTCACGGCGAGCCACAACCCGATCGAGTGGAACGCGCTCAAGTTCGTCGGCCCGGACGGGATCTTCCTGGACGCCGAGGCCGGGGCGGCGGTGCGCGCGCTCGCCGAGCAGGGGCCGCCCCGCGCCGGCTGGGACACCGTCGGGCAGGTCCGCGAGGACCGGGACGCGGTCGCGCGCCACCTCGACGCCATCCTCGCGCTGCCGGTGGTGCGCGCCGACGCGATCCGGCGGCGGCGCTTCACCGTCGCGTTCGACTGCGTCCGCGGCGCCGGTGCCACCGCGATCCCCGAGCTCCTCGAGCGGCTGGGCGCGCGCGTCCGCGGGATCAACCTCGAGACCGATGGCCGCTTTCCCCGGCCCCCGGAGCCCCTCCCCGAACACCTCGCCGACCTCGGCGACCTGGTACGGCGCACCGGGGCCGACATCGGGCTCGCCGTGGACCCCGACGTGGACCGTCTGGCACTGGTGGACGAACGCGGCACCCCGATCGGCGAGGACTACACCCTCGCCTTCGCGATCCGCGCGGTGCTCGGGCACGCTGCAACAGCTGGCACGGCTGCCCCGACGGTGGTGGCGAACCTGTCCACCAGTCTGGTCGTCGAGGATGCGGCCCGTGGCGCGGGTGCGCGGTTCGTCCGGGCGCCGGTGGGCGAGGCGAACGTGGCGCGCGCGATCGTGGCCGAGCAGGCGGTGATCGGCGGGGAGGGGAACGGTGGCGTGATCCTGCCGGCGCTGCACGTGGGGCGGGACGCGCCGCTCGGGGTCGTGCTCGTCCTGCAACTCCTTGCGGAATCGGGGCTTGCGCCTTCCCAGCTCGTGGCGTCGTCGCCCCGTTACGTGATCGTGAAGGACAAGGGCCCGCGTGGCGGCGACCTTGCGGCCCTGTACGCGAAGCTCCGCGAGCGGTTCGCCGACGCGGCGGTGGACGTGCGGGATGGCCTGCGCCTTGCTTGGTCGGATCGGTGGCTCCACGTACGGCCGTCCGGCACGGAGCCCATAATTCGGTACATCGCGGAGGCGCCCACGCGCGAGCTGGCGACCGGCCTGATCGACGCGGCGCGGGTGCTTGGAGGCTGACCACGGACCGTGTGCGGCATCGTCGGGTACCTGGGACATCGTGAGGCGGCCCCGCTCCTCCTGGACGGGCTGAAGCGCCTCGAGTATCGCGGCTACGACTCGGCCGGCCTCGCCGTCATCAACGGGCGCGGGCTCGTCATCAACAAGGCGGCCGGCAAGCTCGGCGTGCTCGAGGCCGAGGTCCGGCCCGACCCGCCCCACGGCACCGTCGGCATGGCGCACACGCGCTGGGCGACGCACGGGCCGCCGACCACGCCGAACGCGCACCCGCACGTCGACCAGTCGGGACGCATCGCGGTCATCCACAACGGCATCATCGAGAACGCCCCCGCGATCCGCACGCTGCTCGAGCAGCGCGGGCACACGTTCACGTCGCAGACCGACACCGAGGTGCTCGTGCACCTCGTGGGCGAGCTCTACCAGGGGGACCTGGAGGCCGCGGTGGCGCAGGCGCTGCGCGACGTCGACGGCGCGTACGCGCTCGTCTTCGTCTCGGCCGACGAGCCCGACGTGCTCGTCGCCGCGCGCAAGGGCTCGCCGCTCATCCTGGGCGTGGGGCGGGACGAGTGGTTCGTGGCCTCCGACGCGTCGGCGATCATGGACCACACGCGCGACGTGATCTACCTCGAGGACGGCGAGCTGGTCGTCATCCGCCGCGGCACGGGCTACACCGTCCGCGACCTCGACGCGCGCGAGATCGCGAAGCCGGTGAACCGCATCGAGTGGGACCTGGCCACGATCGAGCGCGGCGGCTTCGAGCACTTCATGCTCAAGGAGATCCACGAGCAGCCGCAGACGCTCGAGAACACCCTGCGCGGGCACCTGCTCGACGACGAGGGGACCACGCGCCTGCGCGGCCTCAACCTCTCCGACGAGCAGCTCCTCGGCTTCGAGCGGATCGTGATCACCGCGTGCGGCACGTCGTGGCACGCGGGGCTCGTCGGCGAGTACCTGATCGAGGAGATGGCGCGCATCCCGGTGGAGGTCGAGTACGCCTCCGAGTTCCGCTACCGCAACCCGGTGCTCGACGACAAGGTCCTCGTCATCGCCATCTCGCAGTCGGGCGAGACCGCCGACACGCTGGCGGCCGTGCGCGAGGCGAAGGCGCGCGGCGCCCGCACCATCGGCCTCGTGAACGTGGTCGGCTCCACCATCGCGCGCGAGGTGCACGGCGGGCTCTACCTGCACGCCGGCCCCGAGATCGGCGTGGCGAGCACCAAGGCGTTCACGAGCCAGGTCGCCTCGCTCGCGATGGTGGCGCTCAAGTTCGCGCGGATGCGCGGGCGGTACTCGATCCTGCAGGGCCGCGAGTTCATCCACGCGCTCCGCGCCCTCCCCGGCCAGATCGCCGAGCTGCTCGAGGCGGCGCCGCTCGTCCGCGAGATGGCGGGGCAGCTCGCGCAGGCGCAGCACGCGCTCTTCCTCGGCCGCGGGGTGAACTTCCCGGTGGCGCTCGAGGGCGCGCTCAAGCTCAAGGAGATCTCGTACATCCACGCCGAGGGGTACCCCGCGGCGGAGATGAAGCACGGGCCGATCGCGCTGATCGACGAGAACATGCCGGTCGTCTTCGTGGCCCCGAAGGACGCCAGCTACCAGAAGATCGTCTCGAACGTCGAGGAGGTGCGCGCGCGGCACGGGCGCGTCTTCGCCCTCGTCAGCCGGGGCGACACCGAGGTGCGCCGCCACGCCGACGCGGTGGTGGAGCTCCCGACGACGCTCGACCTGCTCACCCCGCTGCTCACGGTGCTCCCGCTCCAGCTCCTCGCGTACTACGCGGCGCTCGCGCGCGGCTGCAACGTGGACCAGCCCCGGAACCTGGCCAAGTCCGTGACGGTGGAGTAGCGGGCGACCCGATAACGCCCCCTGCACCGGCACGGACCCTGGCCGCCAGGCAGACGCCCCCGCCCCCGCGGGGGCGTCGTGCCGTCGGGCTGCCCGCCGCTCAGCGGGGCGCCGGCAGCGTGACCGTCTCGCCGAGCGCCGCGCCCACGATGCGGTCGCCGGCGCCCTCGGCGGCGGCCGCCGCCCGCAGCCGGGCCAGCGGCTCGCCGGCGGGCTCGCGGCTCAGGCGGAACGTGGCGTGGTGCACCGGCATCAGGTACGCGCCCCCGGTCTCGCGGAACATCCGCCACGCCTGCTCCGGCGACGCGTGGTTCCAGATCCACGGGTCGTACGCACCGATGGGGAGGATGGCGAGCTCGGGGGGCCGCGCCGCGACGGCGCGCGCGAGCTCGGGGGTGTAGGCGGTGTCGCCGGCGAAGAGCACGCGGCGGCCCTCGCGCCCGAGCAGGTAGCCGCCGAACCCGCGGTGGCGGTCCCAGACGGTGCGCGCCCCCCAGTGGCGCACCGGCACGGCGGTGACCTCCACCCCGGCGACGCGGACCGACGCGCCCCAGCGGAGCAGGGTGCGGTGCCGGAAGCGGCGCAGCAGGTCGTCCATGCCGGGTGCCGCGACCACCGGCGTCTCGCGCGGCAGGTGGCGCAGCGTCCAGAGGTCGGTATGATCCATGTGCGCGTGCGACAGGAGCACGAGGTCCACGCGCCCGAGCTCGCCCGCCCGCAGGGCGGGCGCCACCAGCCGGCGCGGCCCCAGCACCACGGGGCCGCCGAGATGCACCCCGATCCGCTCGCCGAGCGCCGGGTCGGTGAGGATCCGCACGCCGCACAGGTCGAGCAGGACCGTCGCGTGGCCGAGCCAGGCCGCGGTGAGGCCCTCGCCCGTCCAGCGCGCGGGGTCGGGTCTCGTCGCGGGTCCGTCCATCGCTCCTCGGGGGTCGCGCATGCGCGTCGTGCTGCAGCGGGTGAGCCGGGCGTCGGTCACGGTCGGCGACCGCGTCACGGGTCGCATCGGGCGCGGGTTCTGCCTCCTCGTCGGCTTCACCGCCGGCGACGGCAAGGCGGAGGTCGCCTGGATGGCGGAGAAGGTAGCGGGGCTCCGGCTCTTCCCCGACGCGGAGGGGAAGATGAACCTCGGGCTCGCCGAGGCCGGCGGCGCCGTGCTGGCGGTCTCGCAGTTCACCCTCTACGGCGACGCGTCGAAGGGGCGGCGCCCGTCGTTCGTGGACGCGGCCCGGCCCGAGGTGGCCGAGCCGCTCTACGAGCGCTTCGTGGCCCGGCTCCGCGAGCAGGGGCTCGCGGTGGCGACCGGCGAGTTCGGCGCGACGATGCAGGTGGAGCTGGTCAACGACGGCCCGGTCACGCTGCTGCTCGAGCGGGGGCCCTCGGCATGAGCCAGCTGCCGATCGTGCTCGCCTCCGCCTCGCCGCGGCGGCGGCACCTGCTCGAGATGCTCCGCATCCCGGTGGTGGTGCGGCCGGCGCACGTCGTGGAGGTGCGCGCGCCCGGCGAGGCGCCGGACGCCTACGTGCGGCGGCTGGCGCAGGAGAAGGCGGAGGCGGTCGAGGGCGACCTCGTGCTCGCGGCGGACACCACGGTGGTGCTCGGGGGCGCGGTGCTCGAGAAGCCGGCCGACGCCGCCGACGCGCTGCGCATGCTGCGGCTGCTGCAGGGGCGCACGCACGAGGTGTACACCGCGGTGGCGCTCCGCACGCGCACGGGGGTCCGGGGCGCGCTCGACCGCAGCCTCGTCACCATGCGGCCGGCCGACGAGGCCGTCCTGCGCGCCTACGTCGCGACCGGCGAGCCGATGGACAAGGCCGGCGCCTACGGGATCCAGGGGCTCGGCGCCGCCCTCGTGGACCGGCTCGAGGGCGACTTCTTCGGGGTGATGGGCCTCCCGCTGCGCCTCGTGCTGCGCCTGCTCGACGAGGCGGGCTGGCACTACCGGTTCGGCGCCGACGGCGCCTGAGCGGCCCGCGCGGCGAGCCCGAGCGCCGCCAGCACCGCCCCCGCCTTCGCCTCCGTCTCCCGCCACTCCGCCGCGGGGTCGCTGTCGGCCACGATCCCGGCGCCCGCCTGCACGTACGCGGTGCCCCCGTGCATCACGCAGGTGCGGATCGCGATCGCCGTGTCGAGCGTCTCGCCGCCGAAGCCCACGTAGCCCACCGCGCCCGCGTACGGCCCGCGCCGCACCGGCTCCAGCTCGTCGAGGATCTGCATCGCGCGCACCTTGGGCGCGCCGGTGACCGTGCCCGCGGGGAAGCAGGCGGCCATCGCCGCGAGCGCGTCGAGCCCCTCGCGCAGCGCGCCCCGCACCTCGCTCACGAGGTGCATCACGTGCGAGTACCGCTCGATCGTCATCAGCGCCGTCACCTCCACCGAGCCGTAGCGCGCCACGCGCCCCACGTCGTTGCGGCCGAGGTCCACCAGCATCAGGTGCTCGGCGCGCTCCTTGGGGTCGGCCCGCAGCTCGTCGGCGAGGCGCGCGTCGTCCTCCGGCGTGGCGCCGCGCGGGCGCGTGCCGGCGATCGGGCGCACGGTGACCGCCCCGTCCTCCACGCGCACGAGGATCTCGGGCGAGCTGCCGACGAGGTGGAGGTCGTCGCAGTGCAGGAAGTACAGGTACGGCGCCGGGTTCAGCGCCCGCAGGTAGCGGTAGGTGAGGAACGGCGGCGGCGCCGGCAGGTCGAGCCGGCGCGAGAGCACCGTCTGGAAGGTGTCGCCGGCCGCGATGTACTCCTTGATGCGGCGCACGTCTGCGAGGAAGCGCGCGTCGGGGTAGGGCGACGTGGCGGCGGGGCGCGGCGCCGGCGCCACCAGCGCGAGCGGCTCGAGCGGCGAGGGCCGCGCGAGGCGGGCGAGCCAGTCGGCGATGCGCGCGTCCGCCATGTGGTAGCGGCGGCCGAGCTCGGTGTCGTCGAGGCCGGGGGCGACTGCCACGTTGGCGATGACGGTGGCGCGGTTGAAGAGGTTGTCGAGCACGAGGAGCGTGTCGCAGACCATCATGACCGCGTCGGGAAGGCCGCGGTCGTCGGGGGGCGCGTCGGGCAGGCGCTCGATCGTGCGCACCACGTCGTAGCCCAGGAACCCCACGGCGCCGCCCGTGAACCGCGGCAGGCCGGGCACCGGCACCGCCGGCTGGCGGCGCATCAGCGCGCCCAGGTGCTCGAGCGGCGCGACGTCCTCGGCGTCGGGCCGCCACCCGGTCGCCGCGGTCCAGCGCTCGGCGCGGCGGCCGTGCCAGCGGTACACCTCGCGCGGCTCGGTGGCGAGGAAGGTGAAGCGGGCCCACCGCTCGCCGCCCTCGAGCGACTCGAGCAGGAAGCCGTACGGCCCCCGGTGCAGCTTGGCGAAGGCGGACACGGGCGAGTCGCCGTCGAGCACCACGGTGCGGGCGACCGGCACGAAGCCGGCGGCGCCGCGGGCGCGGGCGATGAAGTCGGCGCGATCGGTCATGCGGGGGCGACGAGGAGGTAGCGCCCGCCGGCGCGGAGCGGGGCCTGGAGGTTGTCGGCGGCCGGGCGCCGCGAGGGCAGCAACAGCAGCGTGGCGTCGGGCTGCAGCCACGCGACGGAGAGGGCGCGCTCGAGCGCGGAGTTGTCGGGGTAGCGGGCAGTGGAGCCCATCGGCGCCAGGAAGTTGCGCGCGTAGCGGAAGACGAGCGCGCCCTCGCCCGCGAACTCGGCCGACGTCACGAGCTCGAGCCCGAAGAGCCCCGGGAGCGGCCGCACGGTGACGCTCACGGTCTCCGCGGGGGCCGCGCGAAAGGTCCCCGCCGGGAAGCGCAGCTCGGCGAAGACGGTGCGGTCGGGCGGGCCGTGCCGCAGCACGATGACGCGCGCGGCCCCGGCCGGGAAGGTGACGGTGGTGTCCCCCGCCGGGACGCCGCCGGCCTCGAGCACGAAGGCCCTGCCGATCGCGAGCACCACCGGCGCGCCGGTGCCGGGGCTGGCGGGGGCGGCGCCCGCTGGCGCCGCGCGACCCCCGCACGCGGCGAGCGCGAGCGCGCCGAGCGCGGTTGCCCCCCTCACGACAGCCCCGGATATTGCGACCACTGATGGTGCGCCTCGCGCTCGCATGCGTCGGACTGTGGTGCGGCCTGCCCCTCGTGGCGGCGGCGCAGGCGTGGGACGATCCCGCGGCGCTGGCGCTCGTCGCGCGCGCCGGCGCCAGCCGCCGGCTCGGCCCCGGCGACTCCACGCTCGCCGGCTACCGGAGCACCGCGCGCGGCGCGCTCTGGTTCCTCACGCAGGTCGGGGAGGGGCTGGACGGCGCGCCGCGGCTCGTGCGCGCGGACGAGATGCAGGTGCAAACGTACTGGCGCGCGCCGAGCCGCAGCAAGCAGGTCATCACGGCGTGGCGCCACGGCGTCGAGATCCCCTACGGCCTCGACTATCACCGCGACCACCTCGTGCCGGTCACCGACGACTACGGCGACCGGATCCGCATCGGCGACTGCGACGAGGTCTGCGACGTGCCGCACCCCCTCGCCCCAGGGGCCACGGCCACGTACGCCTACGCCATCACCGACTCCCTCGTGCTCGACGCGCCCGACGGGCGCGTGCCGCTGGTGGTCGTGCTGGTGCGCCCGCGCGACCCCGGCCGCCCCGGCGTGGTGGGCGAGCTCGCGCTCGACGCCGCGAGCGGCCGGCTCGCGCGGGCCCGCCTCACCTTCACCCGCGCGGCGTATCGCGACCGCGACCTGGAGGACGTCACGCTCGTGCTCGAGCACGCGCGGCAGGGCGGGCGCTGGTGGCTGCCGTGGCGCCAGTCGCTCGAGCTCCGCCGGCGCAACGCGATCGTGGCGTTCCCGGTGCGCTGGGTCATCCGCACCACGTGGACGGTGGAGCGCTACGAGCTCGACTCGGTCCCCTCCGACGCCCAGCTCGCCGGCCCGCCGATCGCGGGGCTCGCCGCCCCCGACGACGATCCGGCGCCGTGGGACCGCCCGCTGCGCGAGACGCTGGCGGAGGCGCCCGCGCTCGTCACGCGCGACGAGATCGCGCGCACGCGCGCCGAGGTGGCGCGCCTCGTCACGCGCGACGCGCTGACCGGGCTCGGCCGCTCGCACCTCGCCTTCGGCGGCGTGAGCGACCTGCTGCGCGTGACGCGGGTGCAGGGACTCGTGGCGGGCGCCGGCGCGCAGGTCGGCGCGGGCCCGGTCGTGCTCACCCCCGCCGTGGCCATCGGGTTCGGCGACGGGCGCCTCCAGGGCGGCGTCACCGCCGCCTGGCAGGCGGGGGCCGTGCGCGTCGCGCTCGAGGCGGGGCGCGAGGTGCGCGACGTCGCCGACCGGCTCCCGGTGATCTCGCCGCTGCTGAACTCGGTGCGAGCGCAGGAGTCGGGGAACGATCTCGGCGACTGGCTGCAGCGCACCGGCGCGTCGCTTCGGGTGCTCGTGCCGCTCGGCGGGCGGTGGGCGCTGCGGGCCCGGGGCGGGGTGGAGCGCATCGACTCGCTCGCCGTGGCCGCGACGCCGATCTCGGGCAGCTACCGCCCCAACCCCTCGTTCGGGGCGGGCACGTGGGCCACGGCGCAGGCCGGGCTTGCGCTGGCCCGGCCGCCCGAGGCCGGTGGCGGGGCGCTGAGCGGCGTGCTCGAGCTGCGGGCCGGCGCGGGCACCACCGGGTGGGCGCAGGGATGGCTCGATGCCCTCTGGCAAGGTGCAATGGGGCCGGGCGCGATGGCGGTGCGCGGCGTCGGCGTGCTGTCCACCGCCGGCACGCCCGCCTGGGCCACGATCGCCCTCGGCGGGCGGGGCACCCTGCCCGGGGAGCCGTACCGCGGCGCCGGGGGGCGCCAGGGCGCGCTGCTGCGGGCCGAGTGGCTCCTGGGCGTTCCCGTGCCCGCCGCGCGCCTCGGCGGGGTCGTCACGACCGGTTCCCGGGTGCGCATCGGGCCCTTGGTCGGGGCGGGGGTGGCGGGGTCGGCGGCCGGTACCCCGTGGCAGCCCTCGAGCGGCATCCGGCCCGTGCTGGGCGCCGCCGTCGAGTGGCCGGCCCGCATCCTGCGACTCGAGGCGGGGTGGTCGCCGCGCGCCGGGACCTTCGGCGTGACCGTTGACGCGCACCCCGACTGGTGGCGCGTCCTCTAGCGCCGGGCGGCGCGCGGCGGATCCCGGACCCCCGGCCGGGGCCTTACCTTTCCCGGTTCCTGCATCCCTGCTGCCATGGCATTCGTTGACGAGTGGCTGGTCCCGACCGTCCAGTCGATCCTCCCCGAGGTCGATGTCGATGCCCTCCGCGACGATGCGGGCGCCGACGCATCCCTGTGGGAGACCCTCGTCCGCCGGCGTCTCTGTTCCGACGACACGATCGCCCGCGCGGTGGCCCTCCGCTTCCGGCTCCCCCTCGCCGACCTGAGCCACCTCGACGAGCGCGCGCGCGAGGTGCTCCCCGAGGGACTCATCCGCCGCTTCTCGGTGGTGCCGGTCCGCGCCACCGACACCATGCTGGAGGTGGCGACCGCCAACCCGTTCGACATGGAGGCCGAGAAGATGCTGGCCTTCGCGAGCGGGCGCGAGGTGCGCGTGACCCTGGCCTCACCGGCGCAGGTCAAGGAGCGGCTCGACCTCTGGTTCAACGCCGACGAGGCGGTGGCCAGGCTGCTGGGCGGCATGGAGGCGGAGGCCGCCGAGGTCACGCAGCTCGAGGACGAGCAGGAGGACATCGGGGCCGACGCCGACGAGGCGAGCAAGGGGCCGATCGTCCGGCTGGTGGACATGATGCTCGCGGACGGCATCGCGAGCCGCGCGAGCGACGTGCACGTCGAGCCGGTCGAGGGCGGCGTCGTGGTGCGCTACCGCATCGACGGCGTGCTGCGGCAGGTCATGAAGATCCCGCGCTCCGCCGGGGTGCCGCTCATCTCGCGCATCAAGATCATGTCGGGGCTCGACATCGCCGACCGCCGCCGCCCGCAGGACGGCCGCGCGCGCGTGGCGGTGAACGGGCAGCCCGTGGACCTGCGCGTCTCGACCCTCCCGTCGGCCGCCGGCGAGAAGGTCGTGATCCGCATCCTGAACGCGAAGGCGACCCTCCTCTCGCTCGACACGCTCGGCTTCCACGACTTCGAGCTCGCGAGCATCCGGTCGCTGCTCGACAACAAGGAGGGGATCATCCTCGTCACCGGGCCCACCGGCTCCGGCAAGACGACCACGCTCTACTCGGCGCTGCGCGTGGTGCAGGGCGAGGGGATCAACATCATCACCGTCGAGGACCCGGTCGAGTACCGCCTCGGCGAGAACATCGTGCAGGTGCAGGTGCACGAGAAGGCGGGGCTCACCTTCTCCGCCGCGCTGCGCTCGATCCTGCGGCAGGACCCCGACGTCGTGCTCGTCGGCGAGATCCGCGACCGCGAGACGGCGCAGATCGCGGTGCAGGCCTCGCTCACGGGCCACCTCGTGCTCTCCACGCTCCACACCAACGACGCGGCCACGGCGATCACCCGCCTCGTGGACATGGGCGTCGAGCCGTACAAGATCGCCTCGTCCCTCCGCGGCGTGGTCGCGCAGCGGCTCATGCGCCGACTGTGCCAGACCTGCGCCACCGACTTCACGGGGGTGGTGCCGCCGCGCGTCGCCCGCTGGCTGCCGCCCGGCGCCACGCTCAGGCAGGCGGTCGGCTGCGCCGACTGCGCCAACACCGGCTACCGCGGCCGCTTCTGCATCGGCGAGATCATCACCATCACGCCCGAGTTCCGCCGGCGTCTCTCGGCGGGGGTCACCGCCTCGGAGGTGGCGGCGGTCGCGCGCGAGTACGGGATGCGCTACCTCTGGGAGTCGGGGCTGCAGCACATCGCGCGGGGAGACAGCACCATCGAGGAGCTGCTGCGCGTCACCGACGTGCCGGACGAGGGCGGCCTGGCGACGGTCCCGGAGGCGCCGCCGGCGGCCGCGGCGCCGCCGGCTCCGGCGCCCGTGGCGCGCCCCGCCGCGGCGCCCGCGCCCGTCGCCGCGCCCCCGGCCGCTCCCGCGATCCCTGCCGCGCCCCCCCCGGCCGCCGAGCCGCTGGCCGACTCGTTCGGGTTCGACCTGGTCGACGACCTGATCCTCGACGCCGGGCCCGCGCTCCGCGCCGCGGGCCGGGGCGCGTGCATCCTCCTCGTCGAGGACGAGGACCACCTCCGCCGCGTCATGCGCGACCTGCTGGAGCGCGAGGGCTACCGGGTCGCCGAGGCGAAGGACGGGGTGCAGGCGCTCGACGAGGTGGACCGACACGCTCCCGACCTCATCATGCTCGACCTGAACCTTCCGGGCCTCGACGGGTACGGGGTGCTGGCGCAGCTCCGCTCGCGGCCGGCGACCCGGGAGATCCCGGTCGTCGTCCTGACGGCGAAGGGCGACGAGGACAACGAGGTGCGGGTCTTCCAGCTCGGCGCCGACGACTTCCTCAGCAAGCCCTTCCGGGCCAAGGCCCTCTCCGCGCGCCTCGAAGCCGTGCTGAACCGGCGCCGCGCCTCGTAGCGCGGCGCCACGCCCGACGACCCGCAGCCCGACGCCCGTGCCCCACCCGACAGCCGCCGACGCCGAGCTCGCGGAGGCGATCGCCGACGCGCTGGCCCTCATCAAGCCCGCGGTGCGCGCCCAGGCCGCGTACACCCTCGTCGCGCCGGCGACGCGCATCAAGCTCAACCAGAACGAGCACCCGCTCGACCTCCCCGAGGCGCTCAAGCGCGAGATCCTCGAGCGGGCGATCCGGGAGCCGTGGAACCGCTACCCCGAGTTCGCGCCGCGCCGCCTGCTCGAGCAGCTCGCCGCGCACTACGGCTGGGACCCCGACGGGATCCTCGTCGGCAACGGCTCGAACGAGCTGATCCAGGCCACCCTCGCCACCACCCTCGGCACCGGCGACACCCTCGTGGCGCCGACGCCGACCTTCGCGCTCTACCGGCTCATGGCGAGCGTCCTCGGCGCGCGCTACGCGGGCGTGCCGTTCGCCCCGGGGTTCGCCTACGACGTGGACGCGATCATCCGCCGGGCGCAGTCGGAGCAGGCGCGCGTCATCGTCCTCAACACGCCCAACAACCCCACCGGCTCGGCGCTGCCCGACGGCGCCCTCGAGCGGCTGCTCGACGCGACCTCGGCGCTCCTCGTGGTGGACGAGGCGTACCAGGACTTCGGCGGGCCGTCCGCGATCCCCCTCCTCGCCACGTCGCCGCGGGTCGTCGTGCTCCGCACCTTCTCGAAGGCGCTGGGCCTTGCCGGGCTCCGCTTCGGCGCGGCGCTCGCCCACCCCGCCGTGGCGCGCGAGATCGCGAAGGCGAAGCTCCCGTACAACGTGAACGTGGTGACGCTCACCGCCGCGTCCGTGCTCCTGGCGCACGCGGGCCGGCACGCGGAGGCGGTGGCCACCATCGTCGCCACCCGGGAGCGGACCCGCGAGCAGCTCGCCGGGCTCCCGGGGCTCACCGTGCACCCGAGCGCCGCGAACTTCCTGCTCCTCGAGTTCGCCGACCGCGCGCCCGCCGACGTCTTCCGCCGGCTGGTGGACGACCACGGGATCCTGCTGCGCGACGTCTCCGGCACGCCGGAGCTCCGGCACTGCCTCCGCCTCTCGATCGGCACGCCCGACGAGATGGAGGCGACGGTGCGCGCGCTGCGGGCCGTGCTGGGCGCGTAGCGCTTATCCTTCGGCCCATGCCGCGCACCGCCGACCTCACCCGCACCACGCGGGAGACCTCGATCCGCGTCGCCGTGGACCTCGACGGCCGGGGGACCGCCACGGTCGCCACCGGCATCGGGTTCTTCGACCACATGCTCGACGCCCTCGCGCGCCACGCGCTCCTCGACCTCGTGGTCGAGGGGGCCGGCGACCTGCACGTGGACGGGCACCACACCGTCGAGGACGCGGGGATCGTGCTCGGGCAGGCGATCGCGCAGGCGCTCGGCGACCGCGCGGGGATCTCCCGCTACGGCGACGCCTTCGTCCCCCTCGACGACGCGCTGGTGCGCGCGGTGGTGGACGTCTCGGGCCGCGGCTACCTCGCCTACGGGATCGAGATCCCGAAGTGGCAGATGCTGGGCGACTACGACGTCTTCCTCACGCCCGAGTTCTTCCGCGCCCTCGCCGTCAACGCGGGGCTCACCGTGCACCTCGACCTGATGCGCGGCGACAACCCGCACCACATCGTCGAGGCGGCGTTCAAGGCCTTCGCGCGGGCGCTCCGCGCGGCGATCGCGCCCGACCCGCGGGTGACGGGGGTGCCCTCCACGAAGGGCGTGCTGTGATCGCCGTCGTCGACTATCGCGTCAACAACCTGAGGAGCGTGGTGCGGGCCCTCGAGGCCGGCGGGCACCCGGCCACCCTCACCGGCGACCCCGACCTGGTGCGGCGCGCCGACCGCGTGCTGGTGCCCGGCGTGGGCCACTTCGCGCGCGCCTCGCGCACCCTGGCCGAGTCGGGGCTCGGGGACGCGATCCGCGACGCGGCGCGCGCCGGCCGCCCGGTGCTCGGCATCTGCCTCGGCCTGCAGCTCTTCTTCGCGGAGAGCGAGGAGGAGCCCGGCGCGCGCGGGCTCGACCTGCTGCCGGGCCGCGTCCGGCGCTTTGCCACCGACCTGCCGGTGCCGCACGTGGGGTGGGCGGAGGTGACGCTCACGCCGCGCGGCGCCGCGCACCCGGTCACGGGCCCGCTCGCGGCGGGGGGGCCGCTCTTCTACTACCACGTGCACAGCTTCCACCCGGCCGACGTCCCCGACGCCGCGCTGCTCGCGACCGGCGACTATGGCGGCCCCTTCGCCACCATCGTCGGCCAGGGAAACGTGCTCGGCGTGCAGTTCCACCCCGAGAAGTCGCAGCGCGCGGGGATCGAGCTGCTCGCCCGCTTCGAGGCGTGGGCGCCGTGACGAGGACCGCCGTCCGCTTCGTGGACGTGTACGTGCTGCGCCCCGGGGCGACGGGCGAGTACGAGGCGCTGGTGCTCCGCCGGGCCGCCGGCGGCCGCTGTCCCGGGTCGTGGGAGGCGGTGCACGGCCGCATCGAGCCCGGCGAGACCCCGGCCGAGGCGGCGCTGCGCGAGCTGCGCGAGGAGACGGGGCTCGCGCCGGTCCGCTTCTACAACCTGAGCCGGGTGGAGACCTTCTACCTGCACCGCACCGACGAGATCGCGCTGATCCCCGTCTTCGCCGCCATCGTGGCCGAAGGCGCCGAGGCGGTGCCCGGCGAGGAGCACGACGCGGCGGCGTGGCTCGCGGTGCCCGAGGCGACGGCGCGGTTCGCGTGGCCGCGGGAGCGCCGCGCCCTGGGCGACGCGGTCGCGCTGCTCGCCGCGGGCGACGCCGGCGCCGTCGAGGACGTGCTCCGCGTATGCTAGCGCGCCGCATCATCCCCTGCCTCGACGTCGCGGGCGGGCGCGTGGTGAAGGGGACGCACTTCGTGAACCTCCGCGACGCCGGCGACCCGGTGGAGCAGGCGGCCCGCTACGACGCGCAGGGCGCCGACGAGCTCGTCTTCCTCGACATCTCGGCGAGCCACGAGGCGCGCGACACCACACTCGGGATGGTCGCCCGCGTCGCCGACGCGATCTTCATCCCCTTCACCGTGGGCGGCGGGATCCGCTCCGAGGCCGACGCGGAGCGCGCGCTGCGCGCCGGCGCCGACAAGGTGGCGGTGAACACGGCGGCGGTGCGCGACCCGTCGCTCGTCGAGCGCCTCTCGCGCGCCTTCGGGGCGCAGTGCGTGGTCGCGGCGGTGGACGCCAAGCAGGCCGGCGAGGGGCGCTGGGAGGTGTTCGTCACCGGCGGGCGCGAGCCCACGGGGCGCGACGCCGTGGCCTGGATGGCCGAGCTCGAGGGGCGCGGCGCCGGCGAGATCCTGCTCACCTCCATGGACCGCGACGGCACGCAGCGCGGCTACGACCTCCCCCTCGTGCGGGCCGCCGCGGCCACGGTGCGGATCCCCGTCATCGCCTCCGGCGGGGCTGGCACGCTCGAGCACCTCGCCGAGGCCCTCGAGGCGGGGGCGCATGGCGTCCTCGCGGCCTCGATCTTCCACTATGCGGGGTCCTCGGTGCCCGAGGCCCGCGCCTTCCTCCGCGCGCGGGGCTATCCCGTCAGGCCCTGAGCCGCCTCCACGGCATCAGGCGGAGACGCGCAGCCGCTCGCCCAGCGTGAGCAGGTCGAGGATCTGCGGGGAGGCGATGCGGTAGAGGACCCGCTGGCCGTCGCGCCGCGAGGTCACCAGCCCCGCCTCGCGCAGGCAGGCGAGATGGCGCGACACGCGCGACAGGTCGCCCCCCACCACGGCATGCAGTTCGCCGACGGCCTTCTCGCCGCCGATGAGCAGGTTGAGCAGGCGCACCCGCGCGGGTTCGGCGAGGGCGCGGAAGGTGGCCGCCACGGTGTCCGGCTGGACGGGGAGGTCGGGGTTCATGGTGCCAAGATCTTGCGGTCGCTGGCAAGAAACCGTGAAGGCGGCGCGAAGCTCGGCAGCCCCCGGGGCCACCCTCTACAGCCGGTTGTTGTACATCACGAACTTGAAGCTCCCGCCGCGCTCGACGATCAGGCCGAAGAGCGCCTGCTGCAGCGTGTCGGCGCCCACGGCGCGGTACACCCGGCAGTAGCCGTACACCCGGTTCTCGCCCTGCATGCGCGGCTCGGCGCACTCGTGGCGCAGGTAGCCCGTCGGCCGGCCGCCCAGCTCGTCGAGGGCCTTCGACACGTCCTGCTCGCTGCGGCCGCTCAGGGTGAACCAGTAGAGCTCCGGTTCCAGGCTGTACGGCGGCTGCGACTGCGGGTCGGTCTCGTACCAGAGCCACGCGAACTCGGCGCGGCTCAGCACCATCCGCCGGAGGTCCGCGGTGTCGCGCGTCTCGAGCGCCGTCATGAAGCGCCGCACGAGCGCCTCGCGCGTCGGCGAGCCGCCCTCGAGCGCGGTGACCTCGGGGAGCCCCTCGCGGAAGGCGCGCAGGGCGTCCTGGGGCAGCAGCGTGCGGTCCACGAGGTTGCCCGCCGAGTCGCGGGTCGTGCCGGGGGGCGCGGGCGCCCGCGCGGGCGAGGACGCGCGGTCGCCGCAGGCGGCGAGCGTCGCGGCGAGCAGCAGGAGGGGGAGCGAGCGGGTCGTCATGGGGGAAAAACTACACGGCTGGTGACCGGGGGCCACCAGCCGTGCAGGAGTGCCGCGTGATCAGCTGTTCGTGCTGTAGCGCGTCCAGCCGCTGTACCACGGCGTGGCCTGCGCCGGGTCCACCGCGCCGCAGTAGGCCGGGATCGTCAGCGTGCCGCCGAAGAAGTTGGCGAGGCGGCCCGAGACGCGGGCCGGGAGCGCCGCCGTGTTGCAGCCCGAGGTGGCGATGCCGGTCGGGCGGAAGTCGAGCGCGGTCGGCGAGAGGTTCGTGAGGACCGCGGCCGTCGCCTCGCGGAGGTTCGCGTTGCGCGTCGTCGCGAGGTTCTGGAACTCGGCCGCCGTGAAGGCGGGGTTGCTCGAGGCCTCGAAGATCGTCCCCTGGGCGCCGCCGCGCGTGCCGTTCTCGAAGAGCACCACGTTCAGCACCGCGAGCGAGTCGCCGGCGTTGCGGTAGAGCGTGACCGACGTGTCGCGGATGCTGATCGGGTTGCTCGGCCAGCGCGTCACGATGCCGTTGCTCAGGGCGCCGACCATGCCACGCCGCAGCACGAGCCCGCGGCCACCCGCCGACTGCGTCTCGGTCGGGAGCCCCACGACGGTGAAGTTGGCGACGATGGCGTCGGAGAACGGCGCGGAGCGGGTGCCGTTGGCGCAGCCGTTGCCCGCGCAGCCGTCCACCTCGAAGCCCTGCGGGTCGGTGGAGAGCACGCCGGTGCCCGAGGTCGGGATCAGGCGGGCGTTCTGGTAGGCGATGAGGTACTGCAGGCGGCCGACGTAGCCCTCGGCCCAGTCGAAGTGGTCGTCGCCCGACTCGTACGAGACGAGGTAACGGCCGTCCACCGCGCCGCCCCACCACTCGAACGAGTCGTCAAGGCCCGCGAGGGTCTGCACGTACTCGAGGGTGGTGCCGCTGCCGACAGCGTACATCGACAGGCCGTTCAGCTCGGAGTTGCCGCCGCCCGAGACGTCGAAGCCGGCGTACTCGATCCGCACGTACCGCAGCGTGCCGCTGTTGTCGGCGTTGTTGGTGCCGCCGGCGTAGTTCTCGGCGACGTTGGTCGGGCCCTCGGTGAGGACGGTGCCGGTGCGGTTGATGACGCCGTTGCCGACGATGATGATGCCGCCCCAGTCGCCCGGCGCGCGCGAGCCCGCCGCGCGGTTCGACGTGAAGACGATCGGCTGCGCCGCCGTGCCCTGCGCGTCGATGCGGGCGCCGCGGAGGATCCAGAGCGAGCTGCCGGCGGCCGTCTGGTCGCCGACGACGGTGGTGCCGGACTGGATCGTGAGCGTCGCCCCGTTGCGCACCTTCACGTAGCCACGGAGGACGTACGTGGTGTCGCGCGAGAGCGTCTGGTTGCAGGTGATGTCGCCCGCGAGGACGACCCGGGCGCCGGTCGCCGAGGGGGCGCCGGTGAACGAGAGCGCGTCGCTCGGCGCGCTGCGGGCCGTGTCGGTCCCGCTCACGGTGAAGGCGCTCACCCGGTAGAAGTAGGGCAGGTCCGCCGCCAGGCCCGTGTCGTCGAGGCTGGTCGTGGTCGAGGTCCCGAGGCGGGTGAAGCCCGTCGGCGCGGAGGACTGCACGCGCTCCACCGTGTAGCCGGTGGCGCCGGTGGACGCCTGCCACTGCACCCGCACGGCGCCGGGGCCGGTGCGGCAGAGCTGCAGGCCCGCCGGCGTCGGCGGGGCGTTCGGGGGCGGCGGGGCGGTGGTGTCGTCGTCGCCGCAGGCGGCGAGCGCCACGGCGGCGAGCACCGCCGTCGCGGAGAGCCGGGCCGAGGTCAGGTACTGGGTCATCACGGTCCTCGATGAGAAGGGAACTCGTTGCTGGGGCCGGGGCGGCATTCCCCGATCGCCGCCCCAATCTCCGTCACTGCGTCACGACGGGCCGACACCGGTGTCACAATCGCGTCACCGGCCCCGGCGTCAGTCGGCGGTGGGCGTCCACCGGAAGCCCACCTGGAAGACGCGCCCCTGCAGGTAGCGCAGGCGCACCATGTCGGCGCCGGTCGGTGTCACGCCCTGGGTGATCCGGAACTGCGTGTCGAGCAGGTTCTTGGCGTCGACCTTCACGCCGAACGTGCGCCAGATCGGCGCCGACAGCGACAGGTCGAGGAAGTGGCGCGGCTCCTCGTAGGCGTCCGGGAAGGGGTTGATCCCCGCCTCGGCGATCCGCCGCCCGGCCACGTTGTAGAGCACCGTGGCGCTCAGCCCGCCCGGCGACAGGTAGCCGAGCCCCGCGTTCACCACGTAGGGCGACTGGCCGGTCATCGGGCGCTCGGGGTTGGTCTGGCTCGCGAGCCCGGTGTCCGGGAGCGTGATCCGGCTCCGCATGAGCGTCGCGTTCGCGAAGAAGGTGAACCCGCTCGCCCACTCGCCCGCGAAGTCGAGCCGCTTCCGGAACTCCACCTCGGCGCCGATGTTGGTGGCCCCCTCGGCGTTCGTGAACGAGATGTCCGACGTGAAGCCGTCGGCGTTCTGGATGAGGATCCGCTCGATCGGGTTGGTGAAGCGCTTGTAGAAGCCGCCGATCGTGAGCACCTCGCCCGGCCGCGGGTACCATTCCCAGCGCACGTCGTAGTTCTGGATCGTGGCGCGCACGAGGTTCGGGTTGCCGAAGATGCGCTGGCCGCCCAGGATGTCGAAGTAGTTGCCCGGCGAGAGCTCGCGGTACTCCGGGCGGGAGAGCGTCCGGCCCGCCGAGAGGCGGAGCTGGTGCGACTCGGCGAGGCCGATCGTGACGGCGAGCGACGGGAGGAGGTCGGTGTTGTCGAGTTGCGCCAGCACCGGCCGCGGGGTGGCGCCCTCGACCACGGTGGTGTTGACGTCGATGTTCGCCTGCTCGACCCGCGCGCCGCCGATCACCCGGATGCGCCGGCCGATCGGGAAGTCCGCCATCGCGTAGCCGGCGTACAGCCGCTCGGTCGCCACGTACTGCGCGCTGGCGTTCGCCGTGAGCAGCAGGTCGCCCTGGTTGGCGTAGGTGCCGTCGAAGATCTCGGTCGCCGGCCGCGTGCGCTGGGCCTCCGTCAGCGTGCCGCTGTAGATGTCGTACTGGCGCTGGTCGGAGTCGCGGTCCACGCCGCGGAGGTAGCCGCCCACCTTCACGACGAACGGGCTGCCGAGGTTGCCGAGCAGGAGCCGGTAGTTGAGCTGCCCGTCGTAGCTGTTCTCGTCGATCAGCGTGAAGGTGCGCGTCGCCGAGCGGACCGCGCCGAACCACGTCGTGGGCCGGAAGCTGCCGTCCTCGACGCTGCCGCTGCCGGTGTACACGAGGTCCGAGCGGTCGGGCTCGTCGCGGCGCACCGAGTTGTAGCCGCCCTGCCAGTCCACGATGTGCCGCTGCCCGACGAGGTGCTCGGCCCCGAGCTGGCCGGAGTACACCGAGCGGCTCGTCATAGTGAGGCGCGTCACCGCGAGCGGGAGCTGGAACTGCTCGTAGAACCCCTGGACGTCGAGGGCCTCGTTGTCACCGCCGCGCGTGTAGGAATTGTTGACGTACAGCTTGGTGCCGGCACCGATCCGCGTCGAGAGGTTCAGCAGGCCGCCCCAGAGCACCGACTGGCGCCCGGTGGTGCCCAGGACGCGGTTCACCTGCGTCGTGATCCCGCTCGCTGCCGGGAACGGCGATGCGCGCTCCTCCTCGGCCCGGATCTCGTTCGCCGCGGAATAGGAGAACGACGCGGTGTAGCCGACCAGGTGGCCGAAGAGCGGGTCCTCGCCGCCGACGAAGGCGTTCAGCGAGCCGTTGGGCGCCGGGGAGTCGAGGTTCGCGTTCCAGACGTTCCGGAACGAGTTGATGATCGGGATCCGCTCCTCCTGCGTCTGCTCCACGAGGAAGCCGGCGGCCTCGGCCTCCGAGGGGAGCTTCCGCTCGTCGCCCGGGAGCCCGCGCCACTCGGTGCCCACCGTCGGCGCGCGCGGCGTCGCCTCGCCCGTGGCGCGGGTGTTGTAGCCCATCGCGACGCCGAGGCTGAAGGTGCGCTTCGCCGGGAACTCGCGGGTCTTCAGGTTCACCGAGGCGCCGGCGAAGTCGCCCGGCTGGTCGGGGGTGAAGCTCTTGGTGGTGCTGACCTCCTCGAGCAGGCCGGCGGGGAAGAGGTCGAGCGGGACGACCTTCTTCTCGGGCTCCGGGCTCGCGAGGCGCGAGCCGTTCACGGAGGTGGTGGTGTAGCGCTCGCCCAGGCCGCGGACGAAGACGAACTTGCCGTCCTGCACCGTCACGCCGCTCACGCGCTGGATCGCCTGGCCGGCGTCGCTGTCCGGGCTCTTGCTGATCTGCTCGGCGGTGATGGCGTTGACCACCTGCGCGCTGTTGCGCTGCTCGTCGAGCGCCTTGGTGACGCTTCCCTTCTCGAGGTCGGCGCCGACCGCGATCTCCTCGAGCTGCACCACCTGGCTCGAGAGCGCGATGTCCTGCGCCGTCACCCCGCCCTCGCGCACCACGATGCCCGTCACCGACTTGGCCTGGAAGCCGATCATGCGGGCGCTCAGGCTCAAGGTGCCCGCCGCGACGTTGAGGAGGGTATAGCGGCCGTCGGCCGCCGTCGTGGTGCGGATCGCGCCACCGGTCACCTCGACCGTGGCGCCCGCGATCGGCGCGCCCGACTCCGCGTCCACGACCCGACCGATGATGCGCCCGGTCCCCTGTGCCGCCAGCACCGCGGGCAGCGCGAGCAGGAGGACAAGCGCCGACAGCGCACGAGAGACCAGCCGAACCATCGCCATGGGACCCCAGCCGTTGAACTCGACAGGACGGGATGGCCGGGACGTCGGACACCCCGCACGAACCGGGCGCAAACGTCCCACCGCCGTGTCTCCGGAACAGCACGACTCTGCAACGAATTGGTCACAACGGCGGTCGAGAGGGCCCACCGAGCGCGTCGGGAATCCGAAAGGTCACGAAACGGTCACGACGGTGCCGGGATCCCGGCTGGCCGGCTCAGTGGTCGTCGAGCAGGCCGAGGATGCTGGCGCCGAGGTCGTCGACACCCGCGCGGTCCTTGCTCGAGGTGAGCAGGAGCTGGTCCTCGGGCAGCCCCAGCACCTCGCCGATGCGGCGCACCTGCGCCGCCTGCGCCTGCCGGCCAAGCTTGTCGCCCTTGGTCAGCACGGCGAGGGTGGGGCGGCCGGAGGCGACCAGCAGCTCCTGGAAGGCGAGGTCGTCGGCGGAGGGGTCGTGCCGGCAGTCGAGGAGCCAGACCACGCCGGCGAGGGTCGGCCGGTCCCGCAGGTAGCGCTCGACCAGCCGCCGGTAGCCCGCCCGGGCGCCCTTGCTGGCGCGGGCGAACCCGTACCCGGGCAGGTCCACCAGGTAGAGGCGGTCCGCCCGGTACACGTTGAGCATGGTCGTCTTGCCGGGGGTGCCCGAGACGCGGGCGAGCCCCGGCCGGCCGGTGACCGCGTTGATGAGGCTCGACTTCCCCACGTTCGAGCGGCCGATGAAGGCCACCTCGGGCAGGGCGGGGACGAGCGCCACCGCCGGGTCGGGGAACGAGCCGACGAACTCGATCGGCAGCGAGGCGAGGGAGGCGGTCATGGGGCGGGGAACGTGACGGCACGGGGCGGCCACCGTGGCCGCCCCGGGGGGGGGACCGCCGGCCGCCGCCGCCGGCTCAGGCCTCGCGCTTCTGGCGGGGCCGCTCGGTGACCACGATCGGCGCCTTCCCCTCGTTCACGCACTCGGGCGTGATGACCACCTCGCGCACGTCGTCCCGGTCGGGCAGCTCGTACATGAGGTCGGTCATCATCGTCTCGAGGATCGCGCGCAGGCCGCGCGCGCCGGTGCCCCGCTTGAGCGCCTTCTGCGAGATGGCGCGCAGCGCCGCCGGGTCGAAGGTGAGGCCCACGTTCTCCAGCTCGAAGAGCTTGGTGTACTGCTTGGTGAGCGCGTTCTTCGGCTCGACCAGGATGCGCACGAGCGCCTCCTCGTCGAGCGCGTCGAGTGCGCAGGCCACCGGGAGGCGCCCCACGAGCTCCGGGATGAGCCCGAAGCGCAGCAGGTCGTCGGGCTCCACGTCGCGGAACGGCGAGCGCTTCTCCTCCGCGGTGCCGGGCTCGGCCGGCATCCCGCCGAAGCCGATCTGGCGCCGCCCGACGCGGGCCTGGATGATCTTCTCCAGCCCGTCGAACGCGCCGCCGCAGATGAAGAGGATGTCCTTCGTGTTGATCTGGATGTACTCCTGCTGCGGGTGCTTGCGCCCGCCCTGCGGGGGCACCGAGGCCACGGTGCCCTCGAGGATCTTCAGCAGCGCCTGCTGCACCCCCTCGCCGGAGACGTCGCGCGTGATGCTCGGGTTCTCGGACTTCCGCGCGATCTTGTCGATCTCGTCGATGTAGACGATCCCGCGCTCGCACTCGGCGACGTTGAACTCCCCAGCCTGCAGCAGGCGCACCAGGATGTTCTCCACGTCCTCGCCCACGTACCCCGCCTCGGTGAGGGTGGTCGCGTCGGCGATGGTGAAGGGCACGTCGAGGATGCGGGCGAGCGTCTGGGCGAGGAGGGTCTTGCCGGTGCCGGTGGGCCCGATGAGGAGGATGTTCGACTTGTCGAGCTCGACCTCCTCGGTGCGCCCGCCGCGGGCGTTGATCCGCTTGTAGTGGTTGTAGACGGCGACGGCCAGGGTGCGCTTGGCGCGCTCCTGGCCGATCACGTACTGGTCGAGCACCGCCTTGATCTCGGACGGCGGGGGCACCTGCCGGATGCTGTCGGCGACCTCGCGCTCCTCGTCCTCCGCCAGGATCTCGTTGCAGAGGGTGATGCACTCGTTGCAGATGTACACGGACGGGCCGGAGATGAACTTCCGGACCGAGTCCTTGGACTTGCCGCAGAACGAGCAGCGCAGGTGCTTGTCGTTCGACATCCGTGGGGTCGCGGTAGAGGGCGGTGCGCGGTCCCTGAATCCTGCCCGGGACCCCGCCGGGGGTCAAGCCGCCTGCGTCCGGACGACCGGGCTGCGGGGCTCGAAGATCGTGTCGATCAGGCCGTAGGCCTTCGCCTCGGCGGCCGTCATGAAGCGGTCGCGGTCCACGTCGCGCTCGATCGTCTCGACCGGCTGGCCGGTGTGCCTGGCGTAGAGCTCGTTGAGCTTGGAGCGCAGGTACAGCACCTCGCGGGCCTGGATCTCGATGTCGGAGGCCGTGCCCTGCGCCCCGCCCGACGGCTGGTGGATCATGATCCGCGAGTGCGGGAGCGCGCTCCGCTTGCCGGGCGTCCCCGCGGCGAGGAGGAACGACCCCATCGAGGCCGCCATCCCCATGCAGATCGTGTTCACCGGCGCCCGCAGGTGCTGGATCGTGTCGTAGATCGCGAGCCCCGAGTAGATCACCCCGCCCGGCGAGTTGATGTAGAGGTAGATGTCCTTCTCGGGGTTGTCGGCCTCGAGGAAGAGCAGCTGGGCGATGATGATGTTGGCGACGTCGTCGTTGATGGGCGCGCCGAGGAAGACGATCCGGTCCATCAGGAGCCGGCTGAAGATGTCGTAGGTCCGCTCTCCGCGGCTCGACCGCTCGATGATGTACGGCGGATAGAGGGGCATCGGTCTCAGCTCTGGGTGGTCTCGACGGTGGACTGCGCGAGGAGCCAGGCGAACGCCTTCTCCTCCGCGATGGCGCGGGCGAGCTCGGCGAGCCGCCCGCCCTTCTGGAGCGTCGCGTACATCTCGCCCGGCGACACCCGGCGCGCCTCGGCGAGCCGCGCGACGCGCTCGTCGAGCTCCGCCTCGGTGGCGGCGAGCTGCCGGGCCTCGATCACGGCCTCGAGCACGAGGTCGCGCTTCACCTGCTGCTCGGCGGCGGGGCCCATCTGCCGCGCGAACTCCTCCTCCTTCTCGTGCGGGATCCCGGCCATGTGGAGGTACCCGTGCAGCAGGCGGCGCACGAGCGACGGCGGCGCCTCGATCCCGTTGGCCTCGACGAGCTGGCGCACCAGCTGGTCGCGCACCGCCGCGTCGGCCTCGCGCTCGGCGGCCCGGCCCAGGTCCTCGCGGATCGCCGCGCGCAGCGCCGCGAGCCCCTCGAAGTCGCCGACCTCGCGCGCGAACGCGTCGTCGAGCGGCGGCAGTTCCTTGCGCTTGACCTCGCGCAGCGTGACGCGGACCGTCCGCTCCGGGTTCGCGACCTTGACCTCCGCCGTCGCCCCGGGGACGAGGCCGACGATCGCCTCCTCGATCTCGGGCACGGTCTGGCCCTGCCCGATGACGAGCTCGAACGGCTGCGCCGTGCCGAACGCGCCGTCGGCGCCCGCGGAGGCGACCTCCACGCGCACGAGGTGGCCCGTGGACGGCTTCCCCTCGCCGACCGGGATCCAGTCGGCGCGCTGGTCGCGCACCTGCTCGAGCTGCTCCTCGACCATCGCGTCGGTCACCGCCACCGGGGGCCGGGTGAGCCGGAAGCCGCCGGTGCGCTGCAGGGTCACCTCGGGCTTCACCTCCACCACGAGGTCGAACTCGAGCGGCTGCCCCGCCTCGAAGCGGAGGTTCCGGACGCTCGGGTCGGCGACCGGCTTGAGTTGCGCCGATGCCTGCGCCGTGTCCCACCCCTCGCGGACGAGCTCCTCGAGGACGCTCTGCCTGATCGCGTCCTCGAAGCGCCGCCGCACCACGGCGACGGGCGCCTTGCCCGGGCGGAAGCCCGGGAGCCGGGCCCGGCGGGCGAAGTGGCTGACGGCCTTCTCCTCGGCGGCCTGCACGCGCTCGACCGGCACGGTGACCCGCAGCGAGCGGGAGGCGGCGTCCTGCGCAGTCTGCTCGACGGTGATGGGGCTCATGCGGGGAAAGGTAGCAGGGTGACGGGCGCGACGGGGCGCGCGGCGATGCGGTCGGTGGGACTCGAACCCACACGGGGATGCCCACGGGATCCTAAGTCCCGCGCGTCTGCCAGTTCCGCCACGACCGCGAGGGCCGAAAGATACCGCGACACGATGGCGGGGGTGCAGCGCCCGCCGCACCCCCGCCGTCACCGCGCCGCGCCGTCGCTCAGATGTCGCCGGTGCCGAGCTCGATGCGCACGATCCGCCTGGGGCCGAGCTGGCCCTGCGCGTACGACTGCACCTGGAGCGTCACGATGTCGCCCGCCTTGTAGGCGCCGAGCGCCCTGCGCAGGTCGGACTCGCTGGCGATGGCGCGACCCTCGAGGCCCACGATGATGTCGCCCGCCATCGGCGACGACTCGCGCAGCGAGCGGAACGACGGCCCGCCCGGCACGACCTCGGTGACCAGGATGCCGCGCGTGGCGGGGGGCAGTTGCATCGCCCGTGCGCGCTGCGGCGTGAGCGCCTCCACCGAGATCCCGAGCAGCTCCCGGGCCAGCCCCGCGGCCTCGCCGCCCTCGGGGGCGTCGTCGGCCGCGCCGGGCGCCGGAGCCGCCGCGGCCGCCAGCTCCTGGCGATCCTCGAGCAGCTGCAGCTTCACCCGGAACGTCTTGCGGACGCCGCCCTTGCGGGCGACCTCCACGGCCACGGTCTCGCCGGGCTTGCGGAACCCGATCTCCTGCTGGAGCTGGCCCACGCGGTCCACCGGGCGGCCGTCCACCGAGAGGATGATGTCCCCCGCCTCGAGTCCGGCCTTGCCCGCCGACGACCCCTCTGGCAGCTCGGCCACCACCACGCCGCGGATGTCGTCGAGCCCCGCGTACTTGGCGTCCTTCGGGTCCACCTCGCGAATCGAGACGCCGAGTGCGGCGCGGCTCACCTTGCCGTCGGTGATGAGCATCTCCATGACGCGGCGGGCGAGATTGATCGGGATCGCGAAGCCGTAGCCCTGGTAGAAGCCGGTCTCGCTCGCGATCGCCGAGTTGATGCCGATCACCTCGCCGCGCACGTTCACCAGCGGACCGCCCGAGTTGCCGGGGTTGATCGCAGCGTCGGTCTGGATGAAGTCGCTGATGTTCATGTTGGTGCGCTGGGGCAGGTCGAGCTGCCGGCCCTTGGCGCTGATGATCCCGCTCGTGACGGTGAACGTCAGGTTCTCGCCGAGCGGGTTGCCGATGGCGAGCACCCACTCGCCGATCTTCTCGGCGTCGCTGTTGCCGAGGGCGAGGGGCTGCAGGCCGGTCGCCTCGATCTTGAGCACCGCGACGTCGGTGTTGGCGTCCTTGCCGATCACCTTCGCCTTGAACTCGCGGCGGTCCACCAGGCGCACGACGACCTCGTCGGCCTCGTCCACCACGTGGTTGTTGGTGAGGATGTAGCCGTCCTTCGACACCACGAAGCCGGAGCCGCTCCCCTGCTGGAACTCGGGGCGGCGGCGGAAGCGCGGGAAGAACTGCTCGAACCCCGGCGGCAGCTCCGGGTGCGGGTCCTGCCGGCCCGCGGTGGCCTTCTCGGTGCGCGAGGCGCGGATGTACACCACGCCCGGGCGGACGGCGTCCACCACCGCCGCGAACGCGTCGCTGAGGTTCTGCAGCGGGGCCGCGCCGGGAATGGGCGGCGGCGCCACGGCGTTGATCGCCGGGCGGGCCGGCGCGCCCTGCTGCGCGAGCGAGCGACCCGGCAGGTCGAGCAGGCCGGCGAAGAGCAGGCCCAGGCCGAAGGCGAGGCCCACGAGACCACCGAACTTCAGCCAGTTGAGCGAACGCGTGGACATCAGGGTGTCCCTCATCCTTCCGGTCTGGTCGACCATCATCCCGCTGCCATCCTTCTACGACACCGGCCGGGACCACCACGGCCCCGGCCGCCCCTAATTGTATCCCCGAGGATGCGCGACGGCACCAGGCCGTCGCGCCCCTCCGGGGTCTCCGGGGTATTCCGGAGCCTGCGTCACTTCTTGTCGTCCACGATCTCGTAGTCGGCCTCGACCACGTCCTCCTGCTTGGGCGCCTCGGCGCCCGGCTGGGTGCCCCCCGCTGGCCCCGCCCCCTGCTGCGCCTGCGCGTACAGGCTGGCGCCGGCGGCGGCGTAGGCGGCGTTGAGCTCCTCCAGGGCGTTGCGGATCGCGCCGGCGTCGCCGGTGCGGAGCGCCTCCTTGCCCTTGCTCACCGCGTCGTCCATGCGCGAGCGCGCCTCGGCGGGGACCTTCTCCGCCCACTCCTTCGCGTCCTTCTCGACCTTGTACACCAGCGCGTCGAGCTGGTTGCGGGCCTCGATCTCCTCGCGGCGCGCCCTGTCGGCGGCGGCGTTCGCCTCGGCCTGCTTCACCATCTTCTCGATCTCGGCCTCGGTGAGGCCGCTCGACGCCTCGATGCGGATCTTCTGCTCCTTGCCCGTCGCGCGGTCCTTCGCCGAGACGTTCAGGATGCCGTTCGCGTCGATGTCGAAGGTCACCTCGACCTGCGGCACGCCGCGCGGGGCGGGCGGGATCCCCGTGAGCTGGAACTTGCCGATCGTGCGGTTGTCGATCGCCATCTGGCGCTCGCCCTGCAGCACGTGGATCTCGACGGTGCTCTGGTTGTCCTCGGCGGTCGAGAAGATCTCCGACTTGCGGGTCGGGATCGTCGTGTTGCGCGGGATGAGCACGGTGGTGACGCCGCCCAGCGTCTCGATGCCGAGCGAGAGCGGGGTCACGTCGAGCAGGAGGACGTCCTTCACCTCGCCCGCCAGCACGCCGCCCTGGATCGCGGCGCCGATCGCCACGACCTCGTCGGGGTTCACCGACTTGTTCGGCTCCTTGCCGAAGAAGTTCTTCACGATCTCCTGGATCTTCGGGATGCGGGTCGAGCCGCCGACGAGGATCACCTCGTCGATCTCCGACGGCTTGAGCCCGGCGTCCTTCAGCGCCTGCTCCATCGGGGGCAGGGTGCGCTGCACGAGGTCGTCCACCAGCTGCTCGAACTTCGCGCGGGTGAGCTGGTAGTTGAGGTGCTTCGGCCCCGACTGGTCGGCCGTGATGAACGGCAGGTTGATGTCGGTGCTCTGGGTGCTCGAGAGCTCCATCTTCGCCTTCTCCGCGGCCTCCTTCAGGCGCTGGAGCGCCATCGGGTCCTTGGAGAGGTCGATCCCCTGGTCGCGCTTGAACTCGGTCACGAGCCAGTCGATCACGCGCTGGTCGAAGTCGTCGCCGCCCAGGTGCGTGTCGCCGTTCGTGCTCTTCACCTCGAAGACGCCTTCCGACAGCTCGAGCACGGAGATGTCGTAGGTGCCGCCGCCCAGGTCGAACACGGCGACCTTCTCGTCCCGCTTCTTCGCCTTGTCGAGGCCGTAGGCGAGGGCCGCCGCCGTCGGCTCGTTGATGATGCGCATCACCTCGAGCCCGGCGATCTTGCCGGCGTCCTTCGTCGCCTGGCGCTGCGCGTCGTTGAAGTAGGCCGGGACGGTGATGACCGCCTTCTCGACCTTCGTCCCGAGGTAGTCCTCCGCGGTCTGCTTCATCTTCTGGAGCACCATCGCCGAGATCTCGGGCGGGGTGTACGTCTTCCCGCCGATCTCCACGGCGGCGAGGCCGTTCGGGCCGGCCTTCACCTCGTAGGGCACGCGCCGCGTCTCCTCGGTCACCTCGCCCATCCGGCGGCCCATGAAGCGCTTGATCGAGTAGATCGTCTGCCGGGGGTTCGTCACGGCCTGCCGCTTCGCGACCTGGCCGACGAGCCGCTCGCCGTCCTTGGTGAACGCGACGACCGACGGCGTCGTGCGCCCCCCCTCCGCGTTGAGCACGACGACGGTATCGTCGCCGACCATCGCGGCGACGACCGAGTTCGGCGTCCCGGGAACGGTACCGATGATCTCGGACGGCAGGCCTGGTCCTTTCGGGTCCTGGTGACCGCCGCCGGCGCCACCA
>Ga0073932_1002193_pt1 | contig 31801 bp, 26 predicted proteins | sample DewCreD2012metaG_FD_76967 | JGI IMG/M metagenome (GOLD analysis project Ga0073932, IMG submission 76967) | Hot spring sediment bacterial and archeal communities from British Columbia, Canada, to study Microbial Dark Matter (Phase II) - Dewar... ...
AATGATATTGACTTATCTAGGGGGACAGGCATACACGATTTATAAAAAAATACCCAGATTGCCCGAACATGTTGAAAAATGTTTAGAGGAGCGAGGTATATGTATAAGTCCCCTAATCCATCGGCCAGAATGACAGAAGGGAATCTGTATTTTATGTTGATGAAAATTTATGTGTTTTTAGCCGTTTATAAAAAAGTTCGATTAATAGGGAAAACCATCCCTAAAAAAATCGTATGAATCTTCTCATTTTGCAAACACACTTGCAAGCCACACAGGGCAATCTGTAAGGCATAAGTTGTTAGGTGTTTATGAAAAATCAGATGAATGGGGCACCAAATCATTTGCATCTAAACAACATGAATGGTGACGAGCAAGGCAATGAGAATCAGAAGAAATAATTCCCGCAGCCATTTTGTTCGCATGGTGGAAAGGTGCTGAGAAAAAAGATAAGACAGGGGAATACATGCAGGCAGTAGAATTCCCGGTTGCAGCCCTGAGAAAAAAAGCAACAAAACACTGACAAGAAAAAAGATAAACCACAGCATGAAAATTTTTTTAACAAAAATTTTAAATGACTGGATAAATTGCATCATCCGGAAACTGCCTGCCAGAAGCAGAACTACCACCATCGTTGCGAACAGGGATTGCCACAGAGAGGAAAAAGAAAAATGACGGGGCGTTGAAAAACTCATGCTAATGGCATTGGCCCACGGTTTCACCGGCCAGTCGCAGAGATAATGGAAAGCAGCAACAAGTCCGTACAGGATGCTGATTCCCATGAGGGTGTATAGCCATTCCCTCCACTGGAAAGTGCGGAAGAAAAAAAGGACAATAAACAACAGGGCAATGAACAAAATGGCCGGAAAATAAATAAGGCTTGCGATTCCGATAAGGAATGAGGCATCAAAAAAAGAATAAGAAAGTGAATCGCTTTTGAAAGAATTGATAATTTTTGCAGTAGCCCATGTCAGAAGAGGAAGAATGAGGGTTTCCGGTGTGAGCGTGTAAGGGTGGCTAAATCCTGTGGCCAGGATGATGAAAAGAGAAGCAGGAAAGTAAGTCTGTGCAGAAATGAAGTGATGGATCGAATTAAGCTGGTTAAGATAGATGGCTGTAAATAACAACAGGATCCAGGTAAGGATTTGCTGGCGGGGGAAGGTGGCAAACAGAGAAACAATGCTGTTGTATAAAGGCATGTTGGCGGGGGAAGGAGCGGCACACACAGGCGTGTGGTGGGCAATGAAAGGGATGACCCACGTGGCAGAAAGAATGAGGATTCCTGTGAAGGTGGAAAAGCGGTACGATCCAAAAAGTTTTGTCAGCATAAGCAGCTAAATGTCAAATCCGATGTCGGGACGGAAATATTTTTTTTCAAAATCAATCAGCCGGGCGTTATGATAAGAGATTGCCAGGGCTTCTTCTTTGGTTTCTGCCAGGGCACTGACGGCCAGCACCCGTCCTCCGGAAGTGACGATTTTATTGTCCCGTAGGGTAGTTCCTGCATGAAACAGGAGAGCCCCTTCTGTTTTGTCGAGGTTTTTTATCTCAAAACCTTTTTCATATTCTCCCGGATATCCTCCGGAAACCAGCATGACGGTGGTGCAATAGCGGCTGTCGGTTTCAATGGTCTTTTCGTTAAGAGTCTGGGTGGCTACAGCTTCCAATAGTTCCACGAGGTCGCTTTTCAGGCGGGGAAGGACAACCTCTGTTTCAGGATCGCCAAGGCGGCAGTTATACTCAATCACGTAGGGGTTGCCTTTTACATTGATAAGGCCGAAGAAAATAAATCCGCGGTAATCAATGTTTTCTTTTTGCAGTCCGTCAATGGTTGGTTTGATGATCTGTTCTTCTATTTTTTTCATCAATGAGGGGGTTACAAAAGAAACAGGCGAAACAGCCCCCATGCCGCCGGTGTTGGGACCCGAGTCTTTCTCGCCCACCCTCTTGTAATCTTTGGCTTCGGGCAATATTTTGTAATTTTTCCCATCGGTCAAAACGAATACGGAACATTCTATTCCCCTCAGAAACTCTTCAATCACCACACACCGACTCGCCTGTCCGAATTTCCCGTTAAGCATTTTTTCCAGTTCCTCTTCTGCCTCGTTCAGGTCGTTCAGGATGATTACCCCCTTGCCGGCTGCAAGACCGTCGGCTTTGAGCACATAAGGAGGTTGCAGGGATTCAAGAAAGTCGTATCCTGCCGTGATGGTTTCCCTCGTAAAGCTTTGATAGCGGGCGGTGGGAATGTGATATTTTGTCATAAACTGTTTGGCAAAGTCTTTACTGCCTTCCAGCATGGCTCCGCGGCTGTCGGGACCAATGACCGGCACGGACGATAACACCGGATGAGCCATAAAATAGTTCTTAATGCCTTTTACCAGCGGTTCCTCCGGTCCCACAACCACCATGTCAATGGCATGGTCCACGGCAAAGGCTGCCAGCTTTTCGAAATCAGTTGCCTGGATAGGCACGTTGGAGCCCACCGAAGCGGTTCCGGCATTTCCGGGCGCAATGTACAACGACGAAGTCCTCGAACTCTGAGCAAGTTTCCATGCCAGTGCATGTTCGCGTCCTCCTGATCCTAATAAAAGTATGTTCATCGGATATGAAGAATTAATTAAAGTGTGACGAAAATACAAAATTTTTTTCCTTTTCCTTGCCTGCACGACAGCAGAGATTATTAAAATTGATTGCTTAATTTTGCTGGTGAATAGAGGGTATGTTGTTTCCGGGTTTTTATAGCAAACATCATCATTTTGTTCCTTTTCTTAAAAGTTGTTCTTCCGGTCGTCCTACGAAGATACATCTCAAAGGGTTGTGTGGCAGTGCGCCGGCCATGTTGGCGGCTGAGTGGTTGCTTCAGTCTTCATCCCATGGTTTTTTTATTCTTTCCGGCAAAGATGAAGCAGCTTATTTTGCAGGGGATCTGATTACTTTGCTGGGGCCGGAGAGGGTTTTCTTTTTTCCTTCGTCGTATAAACGTAAATTTTTATCCGGCGAAAAAGATACAGGCGCCCTGATGATTCGCTCGGAAGTCCTCTCAGCCCTTGCTGCCCTCACCCCTGAATCTTCCCCGGTGGCCGTGGTAACTTATCCTGAGGCCCTGGTGGAAAAAATTATTTCGCAGAAAGATCTTCGCCGGCATACCCTTTATCTTCATGAAGGAGAAAAAATTTCCCTTTCGTTTGTATGTGAGGTGCTGCAGGAGTACCGGTTTGAACGTGTCGATTTTGTGTATGAGCCCGGCCAGTATGCTGTGCGGGGAAGTATCGTTGACGTTTTTTCTTTTTCCTGTGAACATCCTTTCAGGATTGATTTTTTTGGAGATGAGGTAGAGAGTCTTCGTACATTTAATGTGGAAAACCAGCTTTCGCTGGAAAGTCGTAAGGAAATTTCCATTGTTCCGGATTTTAACCGCCTGAGCGGAATGACAGAAATGCTCCTGCCCGGTTACTTTCCATCGTCCTGCATCTGGTGGGGGAAGGATCTGGCGTTTGTGTATGACCAGATGCAGCAATGGTATGAAAAAGCCACCGGAGGGGAAAAGAAAGAAATGTTTGTGTCTGCCTCAGTCTTGTTTGATCAGGCAAAGGACCATACGGTGGTGGAATACGGACAGGTGTATTTTAAAGAAGCGGCCTACACCTTTATTTTTAATACCCTCCCGCAGCCTTCTTTTAACAAACAGTTTAACCTCCTTGCCGAAAATCTTCAGGAACATGCCCTGATGGGATATGAAAACTACATTCTGTCTGACAATCCTGTACAGTTTGAGCGGCTGAAAGAGATTTTCAAAGGCATCAATCCTTCCGTTTCTTTCATTGCCCATGAAGGATCACTTCATGAAGGGTTTATTGAAGAGGACCTGAAAAAAACAGTTTATACCGATCACCAGATTTTTCAGCGGTTTCAGAAGTTAAAGGTAAAACAAGGATTCAGGAAGAGTGAAGCACTTACCCTGAGCGAGCTGAACCGGTTGCAACCGGGCGACTATGTGGTGCACATTGATCATGGCGTGGGACGTTTTGGCGGACTTGAAAAAATTGAACTTAATGGACGTCAGCAGGAAGTGATTAAACTGGTGTATCAGGACAATGATGTGGTGTACCTGAGCATTCATTCGCTTCATAAGATTTCAAAATACAAAAGCAGTGAAGGCGAACCTCCTAAAATATACAAGCTGGGAAGCGGGGCATGGCAGCGGTTAAAGGAAAATGCAAAGAAAAAAATCAAGGACATTGCACGTGATCTGATTCTTCTTTATGCAAGACGGATGTCATCGCCGGGATTTGCTTTTTCGCCCGACACCTATTTGCAACAGGAACTGGAAGCTTCTTTTATCTATGAAGATACGCCCGATCAGGCAAAAGCAACTGTTGCGGTAAAACGGGCCATGGAAATGCCCCGCCCGATGGACATGCTTGTGTGTGGCGATGTGGGTTTCGGGAAAACCGAAGTGGCCATTCGTGCTGCCTTTAAAGCTGTGGCTGACAGTAAACAGGTGGCTGTACTGGTTCCTACCACCATTCTTGCCATGCAGCATTATAAAACTTTTAGTGAGCGTTTGCAGGGATTTCCCTGCACGGTCGATTATCTGAGCCGTTTCCGTTCTCCTGCTGCGAAAAAAGAAATCCTGAGCCGCCTCAGGGAGGGAAAAATAGATATCCTTATTGGCACACACAGTTTGCTGGGAAAAGAAGTCCGCTTCAAAGACCTTGGCCTGTTAATTATTGATGAAGAACAGAAATTTGGTGTGGCTGCCAAAGAAAAAATCAAGTCCTTGAAAACATCGGTCGATACCCTTACCCTTACGGCTACGCCTATTCCCAGAACTCTTCAGTTTTCGCTGATGGGGGCCCGCGACATGACCATCATCACCACGCCTCCGCCCAACCGTCAGCCCATTCATACCGAAGTTCATCCTTTTGGGGAAGAAATTATCAAAGAAGCCCTTGAATATGAACTGGCACGGGGAGGACAGGTGTTTTTTATTCACAACAGGGTGCAAAACCTTGAGGAGATAGAAATGCTGGTAAAACGTCTTTGTCCCAAAGCCGCAACGGCAATAGCCCATGGGCAGATGGAAAACAGCATACTTGAGAAAATCATGCTGGAGTTCATTGCCGGCAACATTGATGTTCTTATCTCAACCAACATCATTGAATCGGGACTGGACATTCCCAATGCCAATACCATCATTATCAACAATGCTCATCATTTTGGATTGAGTGATTTGCATCAGCTGCGTGGCAGGGTGGGACGGTCCAACCGCAAGGCTTTTTGTTACCTGTTGACGCCTCCGCTGAACACCCTTACTGCCGAGGCAAGACGCCGCCTGGAAGCCATTGAGAATTTTTCTGACCTCGGCAGTGGTTTTCATATTGCCATGCAGGATCTCGACATCCGTGGGGCTGGAAATCTTCTTGGCAGTGAGCAGAGTGGATTCATTGCCGAGATGGGATACGAAACCTATCAGCGGATTCTTAATGAGGCCATCATGGAACTCAGGGAGAAAGAATTTAAAGAGTTGTTTGCGGAAAAAGAAAAAGAACAGAATTTATTGTCGCCTCCTTCTGCTGCTTTTTCTTCCGATTGTCAGATAGACACTGATTTTGAACTACTTTTCCCTGAAACCTACATCTCAAGCATTACCGAAAGGACTCATTTGTATAAAGAACTTGACAATGTTCAGAGCCGTGAGGCACTGGAAGCTTTCCGGCAGGCATTGACCGACCGTTTTGGGCCTCTTCCTCCTCCTGCCGAAGAACTTTTGCTGGTAGTTCTGCTCCGCCAGAATGCCATGCGGATGGGAATCGAAAAGATTGTGATTAAAAATCAAAAGATGGTGTGTTATTTTGTTTCCGATCCGGAATCTTCGTTTTATCATTCCTCTTTTTTTCCTTCGCTGATGCGTACCCTTCAGCGTCATCATGGAAAAATTTCTGTCAAAGAAACGAAAGGCAAACTCATGCTTCTTTGCAATGAGGTAAAAAGCATCAGCCACGCCAATCAATGGCTTGAAGAGCTCGAAAAAGAAACCCTCTCTGTAGGTTAAGGGCATAAACGGTTGTGGATTATCACACTGTTGTGTGTTTGCAGGACAGCTTTGATGTATCTTTCCATTTCCTGCCGTATTCCGGGAAACTGCCGGCTCACGTCTTCCTTCAAAGCCGGGTCTTCCGGATAGCGATACAGACAGGAGGTGTTGGTTTCAGGCTGGAACACCAGCAGAAAACGGTTGTCAAACACATAACAGGTGGAATGGATGGCAAAATAAGCATATCGTTTTCCTGATGCGGAAAAAATACTGTTCCCAAAAGCTTTGATTTGATGAGGATAGCCAAGGTAATCAAGGACCGAGGGTAAAAGATCGTGTTGCTGGACCATCACACTGTCTGTGGCGGGTGGGATGCCCTGCTGAAAAAGGAGAAGAGGAATGCGGTGCTGTCCTGCAATACTTGCATAAAAACTGTTTGCGGGCGACTGGGTAGGGAAGGAGTGATCGGCGGTAATCACAAACAGGGTATGCGAAAACCATGGAGCTGAAGCAGCGGCATTGAAAAACTGCCGGAGGGCATAGTCGGCGTAACGGATGCTTTTATGAATGGGCTCCGGCCCTTCGGGAAAGCGGTTGCGGTGTTTTTCCGGAATAAAAAAGGGATGATGGGAGGAAAGAGAAAAAATAGCTGTGCAAAAAGGTTCGGGAAAAGAATTTATCTGTCTGGCGGCAAACAGGAAAAATTCTTCGTCTGTAATTCCCCACGCACCGTCGTAATCTCTGTCGTTACCGTATTCGTTTTTTCCGAAATAATGATCAAAACCGGCTGCCCTGGTGAATACATCAAAATTCATGGTACCATTGATGCCGCCGTGGAAAAAACTTGTGTGGTATCCCATTTGTTTGAGAAAATAACCAATGCCGGGGAGACAATTGGTCTGGTATTGCGAAGTGATGATTTCTTCTTCCATCAGATTGGGAAGTCCGGCCAATACGGCCGACAGCCCTTTGATGGACCGTTCGCCGTCGGCGTACATATTGGGGTAAACAATGCTGTGCCGGGCAAGGGAATCCATAAAAGGAGTGTAGCCCGGAAAGGAATTTAAAAAACCACAGAATTCGGCTGAAAAACTTTCGAGGATAATCATCACCACATTCAGGCGTTCTGTTTTTCTTTCATATTTTTTTTCAAGAGGGAAGATCGTGGCAAGACTGTCGGGATGAAAATAAGAAAGTTCTTTCAGCGGTGGCTTGTTGACAGAAAACATCAGGGTAAAAACAGCATTGGTGGCAAGAGGAGCTTTGGTGAAGCCAACTGCTTTTGAAGCAGCGATGGGCAAAAGGGGTTTTCTTCCCATTGACCCTCTGGCACCGCAAAACGACAAAGCCGCAATAACAAGAAAAATTAATGTCTGCTTCAGATAATGAAAAACAGCAGGGGGATTGTTTTTTGCATCAGCCCACCGGTAAAGCAATCCCATGCAAAAAAGCAACACTGAAAACAACACTACGGCATACCAGTAACCGGTAAGGAATTCCGGCATCAGCCTTGCAAAGTCGGACAGAAGGGAGAACACTTCAACAGTCAGATGTTTGGTGTTGAAAGGATAATAAAAAATGTCGGCCACGTTAATGAAAACAGCAATTCCATTGGTGATGATAAAAAGAATAAAAAGCATCTTCCGGTATGTGTTGTGATAGCGGAAAGGGAAAGGAAGGCTGTACAACAGAATGAACAGGGCATTCACGTAGATGATAGACGAAAGATCCATGCGGAATCCGCACAGCATGATGTTTACAGCTTCCGGCAGGCTCACCATTCCGAAAAAAGAATGGTTGTACAGATAAAACACAATACGGATCAGCAGGAACACCATCATGAGTGTTCCTGTGAGTAAAAACAGCGCATAGGCGTGTGTGAGTTGTTTTTTCATTGCGAATTAGGATGGTGGAGACTGTTCACAAACAGAATCAATTAAGAGGTTTTCATGCAGGAAATAATTTTGATGGCTTCCACGGCTTCTTTCACATCGTGTACCCTGAGAATGGAAATGCCTTTAAGTAAAGCAATGGTGTTGAGTACGGTGGTGCCGTTCAGTGCTTCTTCAGGAGAGGTGCCCAGCAAACGGTATATCATGGATTTTCTTGAAAACCCTGCCATGACGGGGCATCCTGTCATCCGGAACAACTCCAGGTAGCGAACCAGCTGATAATTATGTTCCAGTGTTTTGCCAAAACCAAAGCCCGGATCTATCACAATGTCTTTGACACCTGCCCTCCGCAAGGCATGGATTTTTTGGCTGAAGAATAAAAGCAGTTCAGCGATGATGTTTTCATAATGAGGATTTACCTGCATATTTTCCGGTTGGCCCTGCATGTGCATGATGATGTAAGGAATCTGAAGCGAGGCCATGGTGTCAAACATGTGTGTGTCCATTTCTCCGGCCGAGATGTCGTTAATCATGTTGATGCGGTATTCTTTGTGAGCCCATGAGGCAATGGATGAACGGAAAGTATCGATGGAAATAAGTGCCGAAGGATATTTTTTCCGGATGGCATTCAGCACGGGGTCAAGGCGTTTTTTCTCTTCTTCTTCGCTGATGAAGGTTGCTCCGGGACGTGATGAAAAAGCCCCAATGTCAAGGATGGCGGCTCCTTCTTCAAGATGTTTTTCTGCCCTCTTCACCGCTTCATCGGCCAGCAGGGTGCGGCTGCCTTTGTAAAACGAATCGGGAGTGATGTTGATGATTCCCATGACCACAGGAACAGACAGATCAAGCAGACTGCCCCTGCAGTTGAGCGTATGGTTTACTGAAAAATATGTATCTTTAGGGTTCATTGTTTTGTTGCAGGTGATTAATGTGGTTCAAAGATATAAAAAATGTTGGTGGTAATTGAGGGACTTGACGGATCGGGGAAATCAACACAACTGCAATTGCTTCAGGAACATCTCAGGCAGCGGCAGATGGCTTACGAATACCTCCATTTTCCACGGTTGGATACTCCTCTGTGGGGGAATCTTATTTCCCGTTTTTTGCGCGGCGAATTTGGAGATAACCATCAGGTAAACCCTTATCTGGTTGCCTTGTTATATGCCCTCGACCGCAATGACGCCCGTTCCCTCCTTCAGTCGTGGCTTGAAGCAGGGAAACTGGTGGTGCTTGACCGTTATGTCAATTCCAACATTGCTTACCAGTGTGCCAAGTTCAGTTCTCCTGAAAAACAACGGGAACTGGAACAGTGGATTCTTTCCCTTGAATATGGCTATTACCGTCTGCCCCGTCCTGATTTGAATATTTTTCTTGACGTACCTGTTGCTTTTGTGAGACAGCAGCTAACACGTCAGCGCCAGGGAAGTGACCGTTCTTATCTCAAAGGGAATACAGACATTCATGAAGCAGACATTTCCTTTCAGGAAAAGGTACGTGAGATGTATCTCCACCTGGCTCATTCGGATTCTTCCATGAAAATGATTTCCTGCGCCCGTGAAGATGGTTCCATGCTGGAACCCGTGAAAATTTTTGAAAAAATAAAAGAATTGTTAAATATAAACTAAAAATTAACCGGAATGATGAGAAAAGCTTTGTTTACTTTTTGCCGTTTGTTGCTGGGGGCGGTGTTTGTTTTTTCGGGTTTTACCAAAGGAGTGGACCCCCTCGGCACCATGTATAAACTGGAAGATTATTTTTCGGCTTTTCATCTGAATGTCCTGGCGCCTTATGCACTGGTCCTTTCTATTGTGCTTAACGGAGCAGAATTTCTTATGGGCATTGCACTGCTTACCGGTGTGTGGATGAGATTTACTGCATGGATGGCTTTGCTGTTCATGACATTTTTTACTGTTCTTACTTTTGTGCTGGCCCTGTATAATCCTGTGTCGGACTGTGGTTGCTTTGGCGATGCGGTGGTATTGACCAATTGGCAAACGTTTTTTAAAAATCTTGTCATTATCGTGCCGGCCATTGTCGTGTTTATACATCGCCGGAGTTTTGAATCTTCCCTGACTCCTGCCGGCAATCTGATGGTCGTTCTCATCACCGCCATGGCCTTTTTATATTTTTCTCTTTATTGTTATCATCATTTGCCGTTGATAGACTTTCGTCCGTATAAAACGGGAACTTACCTTCCTGATCAGATGATCCTTCCTCCCGGTGCTCCGAGGGATAGTTTTCAAACGGTATTGTATTATAAAAAAGATGGGGTGGTTAAAGAATTTACCCTTGAAAACATTCCCTGGCAGGATACCACATGGAAATGGGTGGAAACAAAGAATAAACTTATTAAAGCCGGCTACAAACCTCCCATTCATGATTTTACTATTGAATCGACACAGGAAGGGGATATTACTTCAAGGGTGTTGGCCGATACAGGGTTTTCTTTTCTGGCGGTGATTCCTAAATATGAAAAGGCAGACAGCGCAGGATTGAAAAAGATTGAAGCGGTGTACAGGTGGTGCCGGAACACGGAGAAATGTAAGTTTTATGCTCTCTCGGCTTCTGAACATGAGAAGGCAGAAGCATATAAAAAGCGTTATGGACTTACTTTTGAAAATTATATCACAGATGAAATACCTTTAAAGACGATTGTCCGTTCAAATCCCGGGCTGGTTCTTTTGAAAGAAGGAACCGTGATGGGACAGTGGTCGTATGAAGATATTCCTGTGCTGGATGTGCACACTCATTCTCTTTATGGACTGGCCCTCAACACGCTCCGTAAAAAATCAGAAACAACGGCCACCATGACTGCTTTCTTGTTGTTGGCGTTTTTGCTATCGATTGTCTTTGTCAGATACAGAAAATAAAAAATAAAAAAGTCCATGTCGGAAGAAGAACTGAGAAAAATCCTTCAGGATGTAAAAAAGGGAAAGATTACCATTGCACAGGCCGTTGAAAAATTTAAAGATTTTTCGGCAACGGATCTTGGTTTTGCCATGATTGATCATCATCGTGAGTTGCGGACAGGATATCCTGAAATTATTTTTGGTTCAGGAAAAACGCCTGAACAAATGTGTTGCATTGTTGAACTGATGATGAAAAAAGGGAACAACATCCTTGCTACGCGTTGCTCACGCGAACAATTTGCTGCTGTGAAACAGATATGCAAGGAGGCCTGTTATCACGAAGTGGCAGGGATCATTAGCATTAAGCAAAAAGAAGTGGAACAAACCAAAACCTACATTGCGGTGATTACGGCAGGCACTTCCGATATTGGAGTGGCCGAGGAAGCTGCTGTGACGGCTGAATTCTTTGGCAATAAGGTGAAAAGGATATACGATGTGGGAGTGGCGGGCATTCACCGTTTATTTAAACGGCTGCCGGAGATTCGCGGGGCCAGGGTGTGCGTGGTAATTGCCGGAATGGAAGGAGCTTTGCCCAGTGTGGTGGGGGGACTCGTGAGTAAACCGGTAATCGCTGTTCCTACGAGCATCGGTTATGGAGCTAATTTTCAGGGGTTGTCAGCCCTCCTTGGCATGCTTACCAGTTGTGCCAACGGCGTGGCAGTCGTGAATATCAACAATGGATTTGGGGCAGGCTACATGGCTTCCATGATTAATAAGCTGTGAGAAAAATTTCATGGCACTAAACGCAGTAAGAGGCTGAATGTTTTTTTCTGAAAATATTATTTCCGGCAGGAGCTTTTATTTTTCAAAACAATACCTTAAAAACAGTTTTTTCTTAAACGAATCCATAGTCAAGGAAGTATAGTACTTTGAAAATCAGGGATAGTTATCCTGCCCGGAGAATCAATAACTTTACCTTACTGATTAAAAAACTGCCTGCCATGAAAAAACTGTTTTTTACAGGGTTTACCTGTTTTTTAAAAATCCGGAGTTCCCGGATAAATCTGAAATATTTTTTACCGGGAGTGGGACTGTTTGTTTTTTTCACTCTTTTTTCTCAAACACCGGTGGTTGTGAATCTGTACGAACCTTATCAGACAATTACCGGCTTGGGAACACACGACCCCAACGGACAGCAGAATATGATCGTTGATGATCTCGGGGCTTCTTCAGAAAGGGTGTATATCGACTGGCATTTTAAGGCGTCTCCTTCTTCGTCGTATGATTTTAATGCAGCCAATTCAGCTCCTTCGGTGGCCATGATTAACACCCTCATAAGCAAAGGGATTAAGGTATTTTTCTCCACTTGTTTTACTCCTCCTCCCTATATGAAGATGAATGGACTTGAAGCAGATTCCACATGCTATCACGATTGGTCTTATACAAAACCCTGCACCGATCCGAGAAATAAATTAAAACCCTCTTCATATAATGAGTTTGCCGATTTTCTGGTAGAGTATGCCCGGCAGTTTAAAGCCACCTTTGGTATTGAACTGGCAGGATTAAGTATCCAGAATGAACCTGCTTTTAATGAACCTTATGTGTCGTGTGTGTATACACCCGGTGAAATGAAACAACTTGTAAAACTGGTGGGTGCCAGGCTTGAAGCTGCCGGATTGTCCACCCGTATTATCTGTGCCGAAGACATGGGATCCTATGCAAAAAATAAACCCTGGCTTGATTCTATCGTGGCCGATCCGGAAACCCGTAAATACCTTGCTGCATGGGCTGTTCATGGTTACATTGATGGTGTCTCGGCCGACATGGGAAGTGCAACAGGCTGGAGCTCACTTTACGATTATGTTCACCGTTATGGACTTCCGTTGTGGATGACAGAAACATCGGGATATCTCAATACGTGGGACGAAGGAATGAAACTTGCCCAGGCTATTCATCTCGGACTGAGACACGGAAAGGTATCGGTATGGAGTTATTGTTATGCCAATAATCCTTCGCAGCCGCAGTTTTCGTTGATGCAAAATTCAACGCCTCTGGCCAGTTATTATGCTTCGAAACATTATTACAGATACATCCGCCCGGGAGCACAACAGGTGGAAAGTTCCTGCAGCGACAAGGAGATCCTCGTGACAGCTTTCCGCCATGGAAAAGAAAAACGGCTTACGCTGGTGATCATCAACAACAATGTTTCGCAATCAAAAACCCTGCAGATTCAGGGAGATAAACTACCTTCTTCTTTTGCCATGTATACCTCTACCTCGTCAGGATATTTTGTTTCACAGGGGACAAAAACAACATCTTCTTTTACCGTCCCTGCCAAAAGCGTCAATACTCTTGTTTTTACCGGTAGCAACCAGCAGCCCACCATCGACCGTTTTGACACAGTGGCTTTTTTGATGAAAAAACCGGGGCAACCGGCCAATTATTCCATTTCTCTTACCGGCATTTCTGATGGAGGAGAGGGAGGACAAAACATTACCGTTTCTGCCACTGTGAGCAATCCTGAATGGTTCTCTTCCTTCGCCGTTTCTTATGTCTCTCCACAGACCACAGGGAAAATAAATTTTACGCCTGTAGACAACCGTTCAGGATTTACCACCGTTACAGTGACGGTAAACGATGGCTCTTCTGCAGATAATGGCTTTCTTTCTACAGAAAAATTAACCTTTACCCTCGCCCTTCTGCCTTTTATCAATCATGCTCCTTCGGTGACTGTCCCTTCCACCGTGGTGATTGGAAAAAGCATTAAGAATCAAATCATTCCTCTTACCGGCATTTCTGATGGTGACGATGGCAGTCAGACGCTCACCTTTAATGTTTCCTCTTCCAATAATGCCGTGGTTACAAATGTATATGTGAAGGATTATCAACCGGGTGGATCTACGGCATCGCTTAGCTTTTTGCCGAAAGCTACAGGCGAAGCATACATAACCATGATTGTGGCTGATAATGGGAGTACGCTTCTCGGCGGGGAAAATTATACAAAAAAAGTGATCAAAGTTCAGGTGATTGAAAGCAATCAGTCTCCTTCCTTGTATGATGCTTCGGTGGTTGTCTGGCCAAATCCGGCCACTTCATTTTTACGGATTGAAAATCCGGACTGCAAATACAAAAAGGCTCTCCTCGTCAACATGTCCGGAAATATTTGTTGGATTTTTTTTTGTTTTGAAGAGCAATATGTGGTGGATGTGTCTTCATTGACTGCTGGGGTGTATATCCTTAGGATGGAAAATGAGCAGAGCATGACAACACGGAAAATTATGATCCTGCGATAGCATTGGTGGTGATTAAAAAATTAAGGTTCATCAAAGACGGATAAGAGAAGAGAATGACTCTTATCCGTTTTTATTCGGGCTTTGTCCTTTTTTCTTTTCAATCCACTGTTGTATTTTTTTTTCAAGGAGGACAAGAGGAAGGCATCCTTCTTCAAGCACCTGCTGGTGGAATTCGCGGAGATCAAACTTTTCGCCCAGTTCTTTTTCTGCTTTGCGGCGCAACTCCCTGATCTTTATTTCGCCTGTTTTATACGATAAAGCCTGTCCGGGATACACCATGTAGCGTTCCACCTCTCTGATGATGTTTTGTTCCGGTTCCGCTTCGTGTTGGAGTGAATAGCGGATGGCTTGTTCTCTTGTCCATCCTTTGTAGTGAATGCCTGCATCAATCACCAGCCTGAGGGCACGGTGCATCTCCATGCTTAACATGCCGAAATATTGAAAAGGATCTTTGTACAGTCCCAGTGCTTTGCCAAGCGATTCGGCATACAGTGCCCATCCTTCGCCATAGGCTCCGTACCAGAGCGAACGCCGGAATCCGGGCAACCGGGTATTTTCCTGCTGCAACGACAACTGATAATGATGACCTGGGATTACCTCGTGCAGAAACAGATCTTCGTCGGCGTAAGTATTGTACGATGAAGCATCGGGGACAGGAACATAAAAAATGCCGGGACGGGTTCCATCCCATGAGCCGGGAATATATTCGGCACTGGCAGTGGCTTCTCGGAAAGACTCAGTCCTGCGTATTTCAAAGGGAGTTTTGGGATACTGAAAAAACAGATTGAAAAGACTGTCATGCACCGAAGCAGCAATTCGCCGGAAATGATCAATTACCTCGTCGGCTGTATGATAGGGCATTAATTTTTTGTTGTTCCGGATGGAGTGGAAAAAGGAAATCAGATCGCCCGAATAACCTGTCTCTTTCTTTACCTTCGCCATCTCTTCCTTGATTCTTTCCACTTCCCTGCATCCGGTTTCAAAAATCTCTTCCGGCGTCATGGAAGTGGTGGTGTAGTAACGCACCTTAAAGGCATACCATTCTTTGCCTCCGGGCAACGCCCCAAGTCCATGACTTTCCCTGCATGCAGGAAGGTACTCCGTAACAAAAAAATCCAGTAATCTTTGACAGACGGGAATTATTTTTTCTTGAATCATTGTCCGGTAAGCCGTTGTGAGCCGTTGCCGGTCGACTGCCGGAAAGAATTCGGGCATGCGGGTTACAGGCCGGTAAAAAAGATGAGCTTCTGCAGGACCTTTTGCCATTTTTTCCAGCTGAGGAATTACCTTTTCAGCCACTATTCGCGGAAGGGTATATCCCTGTCTGATTCCTTGTTTCATGTTGACAATGGCGGTATCGCACCATGCAGTGAAACCTTCCAGCCGGCACAACCAGTTTTCATAATCCTTTACCGTCTTGAAAGGCTGGACGTAATCCCCGCTTCCCAGCTGGGCCATTGTCAGGTGTATGGATTCAAAGTGGTTGAGTGGCAAAAGTTCCGAAGGAAAATTTAATTCTTCCCGCTGCATGGAACATTCCCACCATAAAATCTCATAATTAAGCAGGGAAGAATCGGATAAAAGACGTTTGTTAATTTTTTTTAATTTTTCAAGATACCGGTCGTAAAAATCTTTTAACCGTTGCCGGTGACTTTTAGAGAGGTCGTTGTGAAATACATGATTGTAGGATGAATCACCAATCATTGTGGCTTCGAGAGGATAAAGAAAAAGCCGTTCGGCATAATATTCTTCACACAGTTGTGCCAGCATCCTCTCAGCCTTCTCCTTGTCTTTGTTGCATGAGAAAAATATCATAACTGTGGTGATTAATAACAAGGTGTTTCTTTTCACTTTTTCCGGAAGATTTTGGGATAAAGTTTTCATGCAAATATGCAAAAAATATATTTTCAGCGGACAAGTAGTTGTATTCCTGATAGTATGAAATTTGAATCTGTCAATGAATAAAAAAGTAAGAAAGTAATGTTTTTTATTTTATCAACAGAGTTTCTGTTTTGAAAATAAAGTGATTAGTGAAGATAAATGGCGGCGATGTTGATATTGCTCTGCGGGGGATAAGAAGATTTTGCCGTAATATTGTCTTTACCTCAATTGTAAAAATAAATTATTATGATACAGCCTGTTTTATTTGAAAAAGTAGTTAAACGTGATGGTCGTGTTGTTCCTTTTGATGCGGAAAAGATTACCTATGCTGTTTTTCGTGCCCTGAGGGCTGCAGAACAACCTGACAGGGAAGAAGCTCAAAGGGTGACTGAAGTGGCGCTTCGTCATCTTTCAATGCGATTGAAACCTGGTGAATTGCCGCGTGTAGAAGATATTCAGGATCTGGCAGAATATGCCTTGTTTGAAACAAAACATTTTCAGGCAGCCAAGGCTTTTATTCTTTATCGCCGCCAGCATGCTGAACTTCGTAACACCAAAGAAATCCTTTCAAACATCAATTTGGTGGACGATTACCTCCATCACATGGACTGGCGGGTTCGTGAGAGTGCCAATTCCACTTATTCGCTTCAGGGCTTGAATCAGCATATTTCAACCATCGTCAGTTCGCAGTACTGGCTTGATAAGATTTATCCTCCTGAAATTGCCCGCGCCCACAGGGAAGCGCGTTTTCATATTCACGATCTGGGTTTCCTGAGCGCCTATTGTGTGGGATGGGATCTTGAAGATTTGCTGATGACAGGCTTCAGAGGCGTACCCGGTAAAACGGAGGCCAAACCGGCGAAGCACCTGCGGTCGGCCCTCGGACAGATTGTAAACTTTTTTTATACCATGCAGGGAGAAGCAGCCGGTGCCCAGGCTTTCTCAAATTTTGATACCTACCTTGCACCTTTTATCCGTTACGACAAGCTGGATTACGAACTGGTGAAACAATGCCTGCAGGAATTTTTCTTCAACATTAATGTGCCTACCCGCGTAGGATTTCAAACCCCTTTTACCAATGTCACCCTCGATTTGAAAGTACCTCATTTCATGAAAGACCAACCCGTGATCATCGGCGGACAACTCATGAAGGAAACCTATGGGGAATTTCAGCAGGAGATGGACATGTTTAACCAGGCTTTTGTAGAGGTGCTGGCCGAAGGTGATGCCAACGGTAGCGTGTTTTCATTCCCCATTCCCACCTATAATATTACGGCAGATTTTGAATGGGATAATCCTGTGTATGATCGGATATTTGAAATAGCGGCCAAATACGGCATTCCTTATTTCTCCAATTTTGTGAACTCCGACATGAAACCCGATGACGTACGCAGCATGTGTTGCCGCTTGCGTCTTGACAAGCGTGAACTAAAAAAACGGGGAGGAGGATTGTTCGGCTCCAATCCGCTCACAGGATCGGTGGGCGTGGTCACCATCAATCTTCCCCGCATAGGATATGAATCTTCATCAGAAAGGGATTTCTTTCAGCGTCTCGATAAATTGATGGAAATGGCCAAAGACAGCCTCGAAATCAAACGTAAAGTGATTGAGGAACTCACCGGGAGAGGATTGTTCCCTTACTCAAGATTTTATCTGCGGCACATCCATAAAAAGAATGGAAAATACTGGCAAAATCATTTCTCCACCATAGGCATCGTGGGCATGAATGAATGTTGCCTGAACTTTATGGGCAAAGACATTGCTTCGGCCGAAGGAAAGGCTTTTGCAGTAAAAGTCATGGACTACATGCTTGGCCGCCTGCAGCAGTTTCAGGAAGAAACAGGAAACATATATAATCTTGAAGCCACACCGGCTGAAGGAACATCCTACCGTCTGGCGAGAATAGACAAAACAATTTATCCTGATATCATCACAGCCAATGAAAGAGCTGTCCGCCAGGGAGCCGCTCCTTATTATACCAATTCCACCCAGCTGCCTGTCAACTACACCGACGATATCTTCGAGGTATTACAGCATCAGGATGACTTGCAAACCAGATACACCGGCGGAACGGTGATTCATATTTTTGTGGGGGAAAAACAACTTCCTGCATCATCGGTAAAACAACTGATAAAAAAGATTACCTCGCATTTCCGGTTGCCTTACATCACCCTTTCACCCACTTTCAGCATCTGTCCTCAACATGGCTATCTCTATGGGGAACATCCGGAATGTCCGCGGTGTGAAGCCGAAGGAAAAAAATCCAGCTGTGAAGTTTTCTCACGTGTGGTGGGATACCTCCGTCCTGTAAGCGCATGGAATGATGGAAAACAGGCAGAATTCAAGGATAGAAAACTTTTTGATGCTTCTCTCTTCAATGGGGGTATGCCTAATCATAAAGAGGTGAGTAAAAGTCCGGAACCTTCCTGCATTCCTGCAGAACAAAACTGATTGGAAATAAAAATACAGTCAGAGACCTCCCTCGAAAGAGGGAGGTTTTTTATTTATTTTTCTTTTCAACCATTTGATTTTTAGCAGTTTTTTGATTTTCCCCGGAAGGTTTGACGGAAAAATTTTGAAGTTGCTGCATGAATGCCGTTCAAAGATTTTTCATATCTTTATCATTCAAAGTGAAGCAATCCATGGTTGGTCCTGAACATCAAAAAGAGCTGGAAGATTTTAAAGAAATCTTTGACCGTTATTACGAAGGGGTGCGTAATTACATTTACTACAAAACGGGTGATGCAGATCTGGCTGAAGACATTGTGCAGGAAGTGTTTCTGAAATTGTGGAACATGCGACGCCAGGTGGTACCGGAAACCGTAAAAGCTTTGTTGTATACCATGGCCGAAAATCTTACACGGAATTATTACAGGCATCAGCAGGTGGTGTTTAATTTTGTCAACCACTACGAAAGGTATAAAGAAGAAGAGGAAGAGGCGGCAGCCGATTATGCCTTACGGGCTGAAGAATTTCACCGGCACCTGCAGAAAACCCTGGCGGAGATTCCTGAAAAGTCGAGGGTGGTTTTTCTGATGAACCGGATTGATGGATTAACTTATGCCGAAATAGCCGACCGGTTGAACCTGAGTGTGAAGGCCATTGAAAAAAGAATGTCGGAAGCCATTGCTATTTTGCGGGAAAAAATAAAATACAAAATATAAATGGAGAAGAAATCTTTTTCTGACCAGGAATTAACCCATGTACTGGAATACATTTCAGGACTGAAGGTACCGTCTTCTGTCAGCAAAGAAGGCGCATGGAAAAATCTTCAGTATGCCATCCTGAAGGAGGAAGAAAAAATGTTTTCCGAAAAGCCGGTCCGGCAGTTTTCTTGGCAAGGTCTTCTTTTCCGGTATGGCATTGCTGCCCTCGTTTTGTTGCTTGCAGGCATCGTCTTTTTCTACCGTTTTTTTGGAATGAAAGAATATGAAACTCTCAAAGGAAGGCAAATGTCTTTTTATTTACCCGACGGATCCTTTGTCAAACTGAATTCCTCATCGAAATTAACTTATCAGCCGTATCAATGGTACCGCCAGCGAAAGGTTTTTCTTGAGGGAGAAGCCTATTTTAAGGTAGAGAAGGGCGCTTCTTTTTCTGTTCATTGCCAGGACATCTCTGTCCGGGTACTGGGGACAATTTTTAATGTATCCTCGCGCAATCACAGGCATAAAGTGGAATGTATTACGGGCAAGGTGAAGGTAACAACGCCACAGATGGAAAAAGTCATCACCCCCGGCGAAGCCATCGTGTATCACGCAGAAAAAGATTCAATCAGTGCATATACTTTTGATCCCCTGAAAGGAGGTTCATGGATTCATGGCGAATTTTATTTTACTCACGAACCCCTTGAAGAAGTTTTTGCAGAGATAGAACGGCAGTATGATGTAGTTATTGACTACTCCACATCATCACTCCGTTTTTATTCAGGGTATTTTAATGTGCATCAACCGCTGGAAAAAACCCTCGACATGGTATGCCTTCCCATGAACCTTCGTTATGAGGTAAGTCAATCAGGGCGGGTTCGCATATCTCCTTAAATGCTTTTTTTATCATACCCCATGAAAAAACAATGGCTTCTGGCATTATCTCTGTTGTTGTCTCTTCCTGTTTTCCCTCAGCCAAAGATTACCCTGTCCATTACCCATCAGCCGCTCACAGCCGTCTTTCAGCAACTGGGTGAAAATTATGGATTAAAATTTGCCTACGACAATGACCGTGCCGATCAAATATACGTGACGGCTACCCTGCAAGAAACGTCTCCGGAAGAAGCACTCCGGATCCTGTTAAAAAATACAGGTCTTGGATATACCCTTATCGACAATGTGTATGTGATTACCCCTCTCAATCCGTCGCTGTCGTCTTCCGGAGAACCGGGCGAGGTGCCTTTGTGTAAACTTTCAGGAGTGGTGCGCGATACCCTTAGCGGGGAACATTTGCCTTATGCCACCATCGTTATCACAGGTACCCATAAAGGCATTGTGGCCAACAGCGATGGTTTTTTTACCCTGTGGGTGCCTTCTTCTGATTCCATCCGCTTGCAGGTATCCTATATCGGATATGTCCCTATGGATGTTAAAATTGCACAGCCTCAGAAAAATGTTCCCGTCATTATTGAAATGAAACGTGCCATTCAGGAAATGCCTCCTGCCGTCGTTCATTCTTCCCAGCAACAGGTGTTTGAACTAAATCAGCTTTCGGGCTCAGTTACTCTTAACCCTGCAAAGATGGTTGACATGCCATCGCTTGCCGAACAGGACATTGTCACTCCCCTGCAACTGATTCCGGGGGTTGATGCCACTACTGAAAGCTCATCGGGATTAACTATCCGCAAAGCCCCTTCCGATAAAAATCTCATCCTTTTTGATGGGATGACCATTTATCAGATTGATCATTTTTATGGGATGATAAGTTCCTTTAATTCAAAAGCCATCAAAGAAATTCAGCTATATAAGAATACACTGGATGCCCGTTATGGAGGACGATCGTCCGGCCTGATAGAAATCACAGGTAAGTCAGGCAACATGTACCATGCGTCAGCCCAGGCAAGCATGGATATGTGGAGCGTTGATGGAATGCTGGAAGTTCCTGTCGTCAAGGAAAAACTTTCTCTCGTCCTCACAGGGCGCCGTTCTTATACCGATTATTACCAGAGTCCTTTGTTTTCCACTTTATATAACAAAACACGGTATGATCTTCAGAATTACTATATGCCTCAGGCCTACCTTACTGCTTTTAAAGCAGGAAAAGATTTTCCTTCCTTTTATTTTTATGATGCCACAGCCAAATTAACATATAAACCTTCCCTGAAAGACGTGATGTCCCTGAGCTGGTACAGAGGAACTGACCGCATGTATTTTTCTACTTCCGACACCACTCCTTTTATCCGGATTGAGGAAAAATCTGAATTAAACAACGAAGGAGTTAGTTTCCGCTGGGGAAGAAAATGGACGCCTTCTTATTACAGTACTTTTGTGGGAGGTTTTTCGTCGTATTCAGCTTTTATTAACCATGAGGATACTTCTTCCATACGGGCTATTGATTTTATCTCTTTTTACGGACTTAAGCGGTATTACGAAGTGAGCAATTCCATCCGTGATATCCATTTTGATTTTTATCATCAGTATCAATGGAACAGTGAATGGTCTGCCGAGTTCGGAGTGGCCGAAAACCTGTACCGGACAACGGCCGAGTATACTCAGATTTTTTCCGGCGACAGCAGTCTCACCAAAAAAACAGCTCCTATCCAGAATGTCAATACCCTCTATTCTTCTCTTACTGCTTTTTATCTTCAGGGGAATTTCTCCAAAGGATCTTTGCTTTCCTGTAAAGCAGGTGTGCGTGCTGAATATTTTTCTTTGACCCGCGAAGCATATTATGCACCCCGCTTTTCGGTTCTTTACAGGATACACCCTTCCTTGTCTGCCAAAGCATCTGCAGGCATTGCTTATCAATATGTGAACCGGTTAAGCTATCAGACAGATTTCAGGAATATATGGACGATGGCCGATAATAAAACATCGCCTGTGGTGTCGTGCCGGCATGTCATGCTGGGGGCAGTATACCAGATCAATCCCGGGTTTCAGATTGATGTGGAATTATTTTATCGCCGCATGTATGGAATTCCTTACGGAATGCTGGTGTACCACATGTCGAAAGACAGCCTGTATAATGTAGAAAGCGATTTATACATTAATTATCTGGTGCAGAAAACAGGAGGCGTGGATGTGCTGGTGAAAAAGAGTTTTGGGAAATACCAGACATGGCTTGGATACAGCCTTTCGGAAACAAACCTCTTTTATAACTCGTGGCTGAAAAAGAAAACCGGTTCGGTAAGAGAATATTTCCCTTATGGCGATGATCAGTTACACGAAATAAAATGGTATCATACCTTGCAATACAAACAATGGAATTTTTCCCTTTCGTGGATATTTGGTTCAGGGAAACCATGGAACTATTACCGGCTGGATGAAAAAATGGACTATCTTCCTTTTAACATTAATTCCATGCGTCTCACGCCTTACCACCGGATGGATGCCGGAGCCCAGTATCATGTTTTTATAGGAAAGGTGGAGATAAAAACAGGCATTAACATTTTTAATGTATACAACCGTCACAATCAACGGAGCATTCTTATGAAACTGAAACCCAATGCAGGTCTTGAGGCCGTCACAGGAGGAGAACCTCTTCAGGTGGCAGATATTTATGGACTTGGATTTACTCCTAATCTTTTTGTGGATGTCCGTTTCTGATTATTTCCGGATAATCTCTATTTCTCCCTTCAGGCCGATTTTGATGACCGACGAGGGTTTTCTTTTACCAGGATCGTTTTGCCTCCATGAAACAACGTAATCGACAGCTTTTTTTATTTCTTCCGGAATTTCCCTGAAGATCGCAGGAGCAGGGTTTCCGCTGAAATTGGCCGAAGTGGACACAACAGGCTTGCCGAAACGTTGAAGCAACTGCAGGCAAAATTCATCCATGGGAATCCTGATCCCGATGCTTCCGTCTTCGGCAATAAGGTTTTCTGCCAGGTTTTGTGCTCCGGGGTACACCAGTGTCATAGGCTGGTCGTTTACCCTGATCAATTCATAAGCCATGGGAGGGACTTCTTTTACGTAAAGAGGTAAGTCATTTACCGAGGCAACCAGAATCAGCATGCTTTTTCTTTCTTCCCGCCTTTTTATCCGGTATATCCGTTTCACGGCTTCTTTGTTTGTAGCATCACATCCCAGTCCCCATACGGTATCAGTAGGATACAGCACAACGCCTCCTTGCTGAAGTACTTCAATAGCCTTCCTGAGATCTTTGTTCATTTGCTCGTTGGTCGATTCTGCCATATTTCTCTTTTTTGATGATTCTCTCATGAAAGCGTTATTTTGTTCCGGAAGATAAAACACTCCTTTGTCTTTTGGCTTCAAAAACCACGATGGCCACGGCAGCGGCTACATTCAAAGAATCAATCTGTCCTTCCATGGGAATTAAAATTTGATGGCCGGCCTGTTGCAGCCATTCTTTGCTGAGCCCTTCAGCTTCGGTGCCAAACACAAGAGCCGAAGGACCGGTATAGCAGGCCTGATGATACACATGGGAAGCAGCAGGAGTGGTGGCATAAATGGTGATTTTTTTTTCTTTGAGGAACTGAAGAACCTCTGTGGTGGTGCACGAAGCAATTTGTCTTGTAAACACACATCCCATACTGGAACGGATCACATTGGGGTTATAAAAATCTGTTCTGGGGTTGCATACAATTACGGCATCAACATCGGCGGCATCGGCGGTACGCAGGATGGCGCCCAGATTGCCTGGTTTTTCAACACTTTCAAGGACAATGAGGAGGGGAGGATCTTTCAGTTGCAGGTCGGCTAAACGATTCGGGCGTGGAAGGGCAAGGGCCACCATCCCTTCAGTCCCTTCCCGGCGGGCAATTTTCTGATATACACTTGCTGAAATTTCTGTTTTTAATGAAGGAGGAAGAAGAGTTTCATAGTTGAACTCATGGCGGTAACGTGAAGCCACGGAGGGGTAATAAAAGAACTGTTTTATCTGATAACCGCTTTGAAAGGCCATTCTTATTTCTCTTGCCCCTTCAATCACAAAAAGATTCTGCTCCCGGCGTTCAGATGCTTTTTCACTGAGCCGGAGAATGTTTTTTATGACCGGATTCTGGGCACTGGTAATGGTCATGTGGTGGCATGCTGAGCAGAGAATTTATGGAATAAGTTCAAATCCTGTGTATGAATGGAGAACTGCCGGCAGCCTGATGCCTTCTTTACACTGGTTGTTTTCAAGCAAGGCGGCTACAATCCGTGGCAGGGCAAGGGCACTGCCGTTGAGGGTATGCGCCAGCCGTAATTTTTTATTGGCGTCACGGAAACGGAGCTTAAGGCGGTTGGCCTGAAAGGATTCAAAATTGGATACTGAACTCACTTCGAGCCATTTTTGCTGGGCAGCAGCATACACTTCAAAATCATAGGTGAGCGCCGATGTGAAACCCATGTCGCCTCCACAGAGTTTGACAATGCGGTAAGGAAGTTCAAGCTTCTGAACCAATCCTTCCACATGAGCCACCATTTCTTCAAGGGTATCGTATGATTTATCGGGATGCTGTATCTGAACAATTTCTACTTTGTCGAACTGGTGCAGACGGTTAAGTCCCCTTACATCTTTTCCGTACGATCCTGCTTCCCGTCTGAAGCATGGGGTGTATGCAGTATTCTTCACAGGCAGGTCTTCTTCCTGAAGAATTACATCGCGGTAGAAATTGGTGATGGGGACTTCGGCGGTAGGGATGAGATAAAAATTGTCGGTGGTGACGTGATACATCTGTCCTTCCTTGTCGGGCAACTGGCCTGTGCCGAATCCCGAGGCTTCGTTCACCATCAGGGGAGGCATAAACTCCATGTATCCTGCCCTGGTGGCCTCGTCAAGAAAAAAGTTGATGAGTGCCCGTTGAAGTTTGGCCCCTTTATTTTTATACACCGGGAAACCTGATCCTGTAAGTTTTACTCCCAGTTCAAAATCAATGATGTCGTATTTTTTTGCGAGTTCCCAGTGAGGAAGGGCTGAAGAAGGAAGTTCTGGTATTTTGCCTCCGCTTCTTACAACCTGGTTGTCTTCAGCTCCTTTTCCCGGCGGTACCGAGGGATGGGGCAGGTTGGGAATCTGAACAAGCATCTGGTGCAATTCATCCTCCAGCCGTGCAAGTTGCTGGTTCAGTTGCTGAATTTTTTCTTTCAGCTCGGCGGTTTTTTGTTTGGCGGCTTCTGCTTCCTCTTTTTTTCCCTCCTTGAGCAGGGTGCCAATTTCTTTGGAAACCCGGTTGATTTCTCCCAGCAAACCATCTGTTTGTGTCTGGGTTTGGCGCCGCTGGTTGTCGGTTTCAATAATTTTGTCGATTAAATCAAGGCGGGGATAGTTTCTGACCTTAAGCCGTTCTATCACGTATTCCTTGTTTTCCCGGATGGTGTTCAGCGTGAGCATAATATTTTTTAATAAAAAATCCTGAAATTATAACCCTTTGCCGTCATAATTCCAGGAAAAGATATTGAATTTGTATGTTTCTTTTACGAATTAGTTATTAGCAAGCGGCTCCACAGAAACATAAGAACGGTTGTTGGCTTTTTTCCTGAAGGTAACGACACCGTCTGCCAGCGCAAAAAGAGTATGGTCTTTTCCCATCCCTACATTTTTTCCCGGATAATGCACGGTACCCCGCTGACGGACAATAATATTCCCTGCTTTGGCTACCTGCCCGCCGAATATTTTTATTCCCAGTCGCTTACTTTCTGATTCACGACCGTTTTTTGAACTTCCTACACCTTTTTTATGTGCCATAACAGATAATTATTTAACAGAAATACTTTCAATCTCAATTTGAGTAAATTGCTGGCGATGCCCTCTGAGGGTTTGCATCCCTTTTCTTCTTTTCTTTTTGAAAACGAGAACCTTATCGCCCTTTACGTGCGACAATATTTTGGCCTCAACAATGGCTCCCTTCACAGTGGGCTTGCCTACTTCCACTTTTCCGTTGTCTTCCACAAGCAGTACCTTGTCGAAGCTTACTTTATCCCCTTCCTTGCCTTCAAGATGGTGGACAAATATTTTCTGATCCTTCTCAACCTTAAATTGTTGTCCGGCAATTTCTACTACTGCAATCATCTGTTTTTTTCTTTTCAAGAATCGGACTGCAAAAATATTAAACTTTGGTCTATTTACAAATATTTTATAGAGTTTCTTTCGGAAATACCCGGCAGGTTTGTTTTTTGTCTATTTTTGTCTTTGTATGACTGCGGAAATAGATTATAAATGGCCTGATTATGAGCTTATTGACTCCGGTGGATTTGAAAAACTGGAGCGTTATGGCAAATATATCCTTCGCCGGCCTGAGCCGCAGGCTTTATGGGATAAGCATTTGCCTGTTGACCGGTGGATCAACATGGCCCATGCTTCTTTTTTTAAAACAAAGGGTATTACGGAAGAAGGCAATGAGAAAGGCCGCTGGGAATACAAACCGGACATGCCTTCGCAATGGTATGTTTCAGTGCCGGTAGGAGAGAACACCTTCCGGATGCGACTTGCCTTTACTTCTTTCAAGCACATTGGAATTTTTCCGGAACAGGTAGCCAACTGGCAGTATGTTTACGAAAAAGTAAAAATACTCGGACCGGGGACCACTGTCCTTAATCTTTTTGCCTATACGGGAGGAGCTTCTCTGGCTGCCCGCGCTGCAGGGGCTGAGGTAACTCATGTGGAGGCCGTCAGGCAGGTGGTGTCATGGGCCAATGAAAACATGAAGGCTTCCCGTCTTGACAACATCCGATGGATGGTGGACGATGCCGTGAAATATGTAAAAAGAGAAGTGCGACGGGGTAAAAAATATCATGGCATTATTCTTGACCCGCCCGCTTATGGCCGTGGCCCCGAAGGTGAAAAATGGATCCTCGACGAAGAATTGAACAACCTGTTGAAAAATTGTTGCCAGCTGCTTTTCCCCGGAAAACATTTTGTGGTGCTCAATATGTACTCCATGGGATATTCGGCTCATGTGGCCGAAAACCTTATTAGTACTGTGTTTCGTCCATTTCATACCGAAGCAATGGAATTGGGGTTCCGGGATTGTGGCCGCCGCTTTCTTCCACTGGGAGTCACTGCACGTTATGCAACTGTGTGAGGTAAATATTTTATATCTTTAAACGCGAAATATAAAGCAATGAAAGAAAAACTAACTCATCTGACAGCTCCTTTCCGCAACAAATATGTGCTTTCTTTTTCTTTGTTTGTCCTGTGGATGGTGTTTTTTGATAACCACAATCTTCTCGACCGGATTGCTTCCTATCGCGACATTCGTAAACTTAACCGCCAGAAAGAATATTACCTGCAGAAAATCCGGGAAGACAGGACGCGGCTTAATGAACTGAAGACTAGTGTGCATACACTTGAAAAATTTGCCCGTGAACAGTACTTAATGAAAAAAGAAAATGAGGATATCTATCTGGTAGATGAGGAATAATGAAGGGGTCTGTAGGAATTTGCCTGCCGGAATAGAGTGTTGAGGCAATACAATGGATTTCGGTACTTTATATAAAATGTTTATTGAACGGCGTCATGAACAGATGTGCTTCGTGTATCATGGCCATTTTCATGACGATATAACAGGGATGGTGATTGACCTCAGTAACTCGGTGCTTGAGTATTCCAGGCAGTCTTCCATTAACAATAAAGTTTCATTTCTGATTGCCGAATGTTTTCAAAATATTCTCAGAAATACAGGCAACCAGCCTGAAGATTCCTTTGATGGCGGACTTTTTTCCATCAGTGATGTGGGCGAGAGCATTTACATTTCGTCCTTAGGCCCAATCGGGCAAGAACGGATCCATGAGGTTGTTTCTTTTATTGATCGCATCAATGCCATGAACAAGGACGAACTGAAACAGTTGTACCTCTCGTTGCTGGATACAGCCACAACGCCGCAGCATCAGATGAAACTAAGCCTCATTGAAATTGTCCGCCGCTCAGGAAATCCTGTGGTTTATTATACCGGTGAAATCAATGGCTACCATAACCTCTTTTATCTTCAGATACAGTTGAATGTGGGACAGAAGAAATCCTTGTTACACAACCGCATCAATTTTGAAATTGCTAAAAATACTTTTCAGCAGGTACAGCGGCAGCACATTTATATTATTCACAAAGGGAATTTTTCACATACCATGATTATGCCCATTATTGAGATGACAGAAAAAAATCTGGATCAGAAAGTGGAATTTCATAACAAAAAGCGTTCTTTTCATGTGCTGGTGGAGTTGTTGCAAAATATCAGCAAGCATGGTTATGAGATGGATGGCAGGAGGGAAGGTATTTTTGCTTTGCTCGGGGAAAAAGGATACTTCAGCATCATGGCGGGAAATTATGTGGCAAATTCACAGGTGGAAAGACTTAAATTGCTGCTTGATTTTATTAATGAAAACCAGGTGGATGATGTAATGGAATATTATAAAGCCATCCTGCGTCATGGAAAACCTACGGAGAGAGGTGGGGCAGGTGTGGGACTGATTGATATTCTCCGCAACAGCAAGGGGAAAATTGAATACCGCATCTACCCGGTAAATGCTGCCATCTCTTTTTATTGCATTAAAATACGAATCAGTCTTACCTGACTTCGATGAGAGCGGCCGTTCTTGATCTGGGAACCAATACTTTTAATTTGTTGATTGCCGAATGGGAAACCCCGCCTTCTTTTCATCTTTTATACCGGTCGGTACTTCCTGTGAAAATCGGGCGGGGAGGCATCCATCAGAACATCATTCTTCCTGAGGCTGAAGAAAGGGCATTCATGGCTTTCGGCCGGCACATGGAAATGGTTCGTTCGTACGCTCCCGGCAGAGTGGCTGCTTTTGCCACGTCGGCTTTCCGTTCTGCCATAAACGGTTCTTCTCTTGCCAGGCAGCTGGAAACGAAATATGGGGTACCGGTCTTTATCATTGATGGAGATGCCGAAGCACAACTTATCTACGATGGAGTCATTGCTTCTTTAACTTCGCTGCCTGAAGTGGACGATCTCTTTGCTGTACTGGACATCGGAGGAGGCAGCAATGAATTTATCATCGGTAACCGGAAAGAAATTTTCTGGAAAAAAAGTTTTCCGACAGGCATGGCACGGTTGCTGGCATTGTTTCCTCCTGCCTATCCGTTTTCTTCTTTTCAGAAAAAGCAAATAGAAGATTATCTTGACAGTACCATGAAGGAACTGTTTGAGGCATTTGATACCTACCGGCCTTCGCTGCTCATCGGGGCTTCCGGTGCTTTTGATACCTTGTATGAAATCCTGCAGGCACGAACATCCCCGGAGGATGTTGAAAACAGGGCGTCATCCTATGCAAGGCCGATTGAAAAAGACATCCTGTTGTCGGTGACACATCAGGTTGTTTCTTCTACAAAAGAAGAACTGGAACGTATGCCGGGGCTGGAATCCTCGCGGATTGAAATGATTGGCTATGCCTCATTGTTTATAGCATATATTTTCCGGAAGCTTGCTTTTTCCCGGTTTGTTCATTCCGAATTCTCGCTTAAAGAAGGGGTGTTGTGGCGGTGGATGCACGGCCTTTCTTTTCCTTGATAAATAATTTTGTATCTTTCCCTGAAAAAAAGATATGGCAGCTGTTTTAGTGATTGATGATGAGAAAAGCATCAGAAATACCCTGAAAGACATTCTCGAGTATGAAAAGTACATAGTCGATCTGGCATGTGACGGCAGGGAGGGCATTGAAAAATTTCAGAAAGGGCAATACGATGTGGTGTTATGCGACATAAAAATGCCGCAAATGGATGGCATGGAAGTACTTTCGAAGGTGATGCAGCTTTCGCCGGAAACTCCTGTAATTATGATTTCCGGTCATGGGAACATTGAAACGGCAGTAGAAGCTATCCGTAAAGGAGCTTATGATTTCCTGGAAAAGCCTCTTGATTTGAACCGTGTACTGGTGTCGGTACGCAATGCAACCGACAGAAAAAATCTGGTTACAGAAACGAAAATCCTGCGTAACAAAATACAAAAATCATATCAAATCATTGGTAAATCAGAAGCCATCAGAAAGGTTATTGAAATGGCCGACAAAGTAGCGGCAACCGATGCCCGTGTGTTGATTGCAGGTCCCAATGGATCAGGAAAAGAACTTGTTGCCAGAAGAATCCACGAAATGAGTCCCCGGGCAGCAGGTCCTTTTGTTGAAGTCAACTGTGCTGCCATTCCTGCTGAACTTATCGAAAGCGAATTATTTGGGCACGAAAAAGGATCTTTTACCTCTGCCATTAAGGACCGCAAAGGGAAGTTTGAACTGGCTCACGGAGGTACATTGTTTCTTGATGAGATTGGCGATATGAGTCTTCAGGCTCAGGCCAAGGTATTGAGAGCGCTTGAAGAAAACAAAATTACACGGGTGGGAAGTGAAAAAGAAATAAAAATAGATGTACGGGTCATTGCGGCCACCAACAAAGATCTCCGGAAAGAAATTGAAGAAGGGCGTTTTCGTGAAGATTTGTATCATCGTCTCAGTGTAATCCTGATCAGGGTTCCTTCTCTCAACGAAAGAAAAGAAGATATTCCCCTGCTGGTCGATCATTTTGTTTCGCAGATATGCAGCGAGTACGGAATGGCAAAGAAAAAATTTTCAGAAAGTGCAATTGCAGAACTGCAAAAGATGCCATGGACGGGCAACATCCGGGAACTCCGGAATGTGGTAGAACGTTTGATTATTCTGTGCGATAAGGAAATTACTGCAAAGGAAGTTCTTCTGTATGCCCAGCCTGTGATGGGTGGATAATTTGAAAACGACGGCTTTTATTCTTTCCATCCCTGAGCCCGGAGGGGAATGATGGACCCGCTTTCAAAAATGAGCAATTTTTCTGCAGGATCACCTGTCATGTGTCCAATCATTTTTACTTCGGGGAAATGAACCATCTTATCGGTACTGTAAACAGGAATGGTGAAAAGCAGTTCATTGTCGTCTCCGCCATTGAGGGCACAGGTTAAAGGTTCAAGATACATTTCTTCGGCCGCTGCAGCAGTCTCCTGGTCAACGGGAATTTTTTCTGCAAATATTTTGCATCCTGTTTGTGAATGGTGGCATATTTGCAACAGACTGTAAGCAAGACTGTCATTTACACTGGTCATGGCAGTGGGCTGGATGGCTAATTCTTTCATCCGCATGAGGGTTTCTTTTCTTGCTTCAGGTTTTAATTGCCGTTCGATAAGGTAAGGATAACGTTCCAGGATCGATTTTACTTTGCCTTCCGATTCAAAGATCTTTCTTTCGCGTTCCAGAATCTGAAGTCCCATGTAAGCGGCACCAAAGTTTCCGGTTACACAAATTACATCATTGGGTTTGGCTCCGTTGTCATTTACCGGCGTTGTTGTACACCGTCCTTCGAGGGTACAGGCGATGATAAAACCATTGACAGAAGGATTGATATCGAGGGCATGGAGAGGGATTCCATAACGTTTGCAGGCGGTGACCACTCCATCAAAAAAATCATCCAGATGTTCAAGATAAAGTTTAGAGGAAACCCCAAGGTTCAGGATGAATTTTGAGGGGAGGGCATTGTTCCCTAACAAAACGGCCAGCGTGGAAGTGATGACCTTATAGCCCAGATGTTTCAGAGGAAAATATACGAGGTTGAAATGAATCCCCTCCGTGAATAATTTTTGTACACTTACTGTTTCTCCTTTGCATGCAGGATCTTGAACAAGATCTGAGAACAGGGAGGCATAGCGTTCAATCAGCCTGGCTTTCCCATGTTCAGCAAGAGGAGTGAAAGTTTTTTCCCCGTTCGCCATGACAGTGCATTAAG
>Ga0073932_1002195_pt1 | contig 31724 bp, 23 predicted proteins | sample DewCreD2012metaG_FD_76967 | JGI IMG/M metagenome (GOLD analysis project Ga0073932, IMG submission 76967) | Hot spring sediment bacterial and archeal communities from British Columbia, Canada, to study Microbial Dark Matter (Phase II) - Dewar... ...
GAGCAAAATTAAACTTTATCCATCAGGGCAAAGAGAGAAGGATTTATTTCTTTCTCCTTTGTCTTGAAAAATATTAATTCTATTTTCCTCTAATTAAGTTGCATTTATTTGTTGAATTTAATATATCATAAACTGTACGTTTGCCAACAATAAAGCCATTACTTCTTCTGCTGCTGTTTTTTGCAGCGGGCCTTCAGCGAATATAATAAATAGTATTTTTTCCGGAAATACAATTTTATACCCTACACAAAATGCCATTACTATTGAAAGTGTTGAACTTATTTTTAATAACAATTGTTTATCCGATGCATCGAACAATATTAGTATTAAACCGGCAACAATAATACTGTCAAACCTTAACACCACAATTATTAATCCACTGTTTACCAGTCCCTCGGTCGGTTCGGGTTTAGACGATAATGGTATGGTTGCTGATTTTTCTATCACTTCATTTTCTCCCTGTATAAATACCGGCACATCAGCGTTGGGTGGTGTTGTTTTACCGGCTACTGATATCGGTTTTAATCCGCGGGTTAACAATGGAATAATTGATAGAGGAGCATATGAGAATCAGCAGGGTATTCCTCAATTCATTCTGCAACCTGCCGGGGTTAGTGTTTGCGAGGACGATACAGTGGCAATTGCCATCAGCACTGCCGATACGGCAATTTATTAGTGGCTGTTTAATGGAGCGATTATTCCAGGAGCTAACGCCTCAACTCTTTCGATGGATTCTATTACTACATATGATGAAGGGAATTATACCTGTACAGCCAGCAATGCATATGGAACAGTTGTCAGCAGTACCGCGTTCGTCTCAGCAAAGCAGAAACCATTCATACTCGCTCAACCGGCTACTGTTGAGGTTTGCAAAGACGAACCGGCGCGACTTGAAATCAATGCCGCAGGTACTATTCCTATCGTATTTCAATGGCAGAAAGATGGTGCAGATATTCCGGGTGCATCACTCAATTATTATCAGAAAGCGCAGCTTTCAGCTTCTGATTCCGGTTCTTATGCCTGCATTATAACGAATATTTGTGGCCAGGTGATATCCGATACAGTGCAGATTATGGTTCATGAGTTGCCCCACATCTCTTTTGGTGACGATACTGTTGTTTGTGCAAATACAAATTTTATTCTTGATGCCGGTATTTTTTCTGATTATCAGTGGAGTGATTTTTCACAAGCCAGATATCTGTTGGTTGAGCAAACCGGTAATTATTTTGTGCGGGTAACAGATATTAATGACTGCGAATCGGTTTCAGATACTATCCGGGTAGAAGTTAAGATGCCCTTCAATGGCGAACGGCTGTGTTTGGTTACCGTTGATACTGCAACAAACAAAAATATGGTCATATGGGAACGTACTTCCGGAAAGGGAATCATGGCTTACCGTCTCTATAGGCAATCGGGCTTTGGCTATGATAGTGTAGCTACTATCCCGTTCGATTCGTTAAGTGTAATTATTGATACTAAATCACGACCACAGGAAATGGCTTCGCGTTATGCCCTTACCGTAATTGATAGTTGTGGTAATGAATCGGATTTAAGCCCTTATCATCAAACCATCCATTTAGGTTCATCACTGGGAACCATACCGGGCACTGTTGTTTTAGACTGGACTGATTATATTGATGCAAGCGGCAGTTTTGTTCCGGAGTACTATTATATTTACAGAGGCAGAAGACCGGATAGTCTGTATAAACATGATTCAACATCAGGTGTTTTTACTGAATTTAATGATCTTAATCCGGGGAATTCTCTTTATTATCGTATCGTAGTTAAAAAACCTTCGCAGTGCGCATCGGCTGTTCTTAAAGCCAATGCAGGGCCGTTTAGCCAGGCCATATCTAACCTTGAAGATACCCGTATCCGGCAATCAGAGATCAACTCAATCGCTCACACCATTTCCGGATGGATGGTGTATCCAAATCCATATCAGACGGTGACAACACTGCATTATACCTTGCCGGTGGCGGCAGATGTATTTCTTGCAATATACGATGTAACCGGTAATCTGATACGGATAATGGTTGATGAGACACAATCGCCGGGTATCTATCAGTTTAGTTATGGTAGTCAGGGCGCAGGGGTTGAAATAGCAAAACTGATAGTAAATGGTGAATCAGCCATACAGAAAATAATTCGTATCCGGTAGCTGTTATAGCTATTTACAGGCGTTCAGGGCTTTACGGGTTCCCTCGGATCAATTAGTTTCTCGTTTAAAGAATGCAGATTGAGAAACGGGCCTTCAGGTACTATTGAGTTGCTGTTTGAAGCAATTGACAGGATAAGTGTTTGCGGATTAAAATTGACTGTGAGGATATATTCATCATCAAGCGGTCTGTTGTTTTTTTCCCATCCAAATAGTTTTGAGCAGGTTGGCGCGTCGAGCATCAGAGCTGGTGGCGGTGTGCCGATTCGGATATAGCCGGGCAGGGGTTGATAAAAGAGGTTACGGTCGGAGAAATTATACTCATTGGCAAATTCGATACAATATTTACGACAACCGGTAAAAATGTTATCGGTTACTCTGTGCCAGCGGGTTATTCCACCCCGTGAATCAACCAACCGTTCGGCATTCAGATAGGCGCCGTAACCGCTGTTCTCAATATCTGTCATCATGTTATGATCAAAATCTATGCTGTCTGAACCATCGGTATACAGCGCATTACCGCCTGCTCCATAATCGCCGGTGAGCCAGTAACGCGATTGCAGCCCATAGAAAAAATTATGGTCTATACGGCAGTGCGAATGGCTGGCCTCAACATAAATGGCTCCGCGTGCAGTTATTATTGATGCAAAAATATTTTTAGTGATTCGGCAGTTTTTGTTGCTTTGGTAGTCGAGCCATATACCTGGCGCTGTAGTTATGTTGCGGAATACATTTCTGCGAATCAATGTATTGGCTGAGCCATGTAGTTTAATTCCGCCCGATTCGAAGGCAAGTTCTGCATCTTGCCATCCGATGTTTTCAAACAGGTTGTCTTCAATAAGCATGTTTTTGCACCACATTCCTTGCAGTCCGGATATGCCGCATTGCCGTATTACACAGCCCCGGATAATATCGTATCCTAATCCTTTAACCGGGTAAGCCGACCATATTTCATTGCCAAGGTCAATACCTACTGAGTTGGCATATTGTATGGTGCAGTTTTCAATAATCCAGTGATGGCCACGGCGCGACGATACAATGCCGCGTTGAGGAACAGGAAACCCGTTGCCTCCGTGTTCAAATGTGATTCCGCGAAGAACGATATAATTTACAGAATATTCCGATGGAACAAATACCTGTTCCTGGTTGGTTGCTTCTATGGTGTAATCAGACGGCGATGTGTTGTGCGGAAACCGGACATGGATACTCATCCCATTGTGTTCAACCCAGAATGCTCCGCTGTCGTTATCTGCAAGCTCGGTTGACAGCAGTACCTGCCGGAGTGGTTCTCCGTTCAGAAATATCATACCCCTGCGTTTAAAGTGAGGGTTCATATTCACTTCTTTTTTATATTGTAACCACGACCGGTCGAGCATCAGGTTGAGGGCTAAAAAGGGGTTGTAGCCGGCAAATTCTGTTCCATCGAAATCATATTGCCATATTTTTATCGGTTTATCGGTTTTTTGCCGGTTCTGCTGGTAATTAAAGTAAGCAGCGTTTGTCCATCTCTTAGCATCAAGCGGTATCGAACCTCTGATTACGACACGGGATCCGGGTGCTGCTTCGTAGGTTATCATGCTGTCGGCCGATGTGCCTCCACGTTTGGGACGTACGCATTCCCTGTAAATACCTGATTTAATAATTACCCTTTCTCCCGGCTTGAGAATAGCGGCGGCATGCGAAATAGTTGAAAACGGACGGGCTTCCGTTCCGGGATTATTGTCTGTGCTCGCAGGGTTTTCTTTGTCTACATAGTAAGTGCGCAAATAGGATTGCTTCTTTTCCCATGTCTGAAACCGGGCCCCATTGGCCAGCGTGTTATAATCAGTATTTTTGAATACCTGCGATAAAAGTGTATTCGACAGGATGCATAACGATATTATTAATCCGTTTTTTATCATACGTTGATTTTGTACTGTAAACATAAGTCAATTCTATGATAATTGCAACTATTCAACACCGAGTACTCTGCAACATCACTCAATGAGCCGGGGTTAATGTCCGGTAAATTAAAACAGATGTTTGCTCAACGAAACCAGTGTTTCTTTTTTGTGTTGAGTATTAATAAGTACTGAAATATTAAAAGTGCTGCCTCCATAGGAAATCATCTGTACAGGTATGTTTTTCAGCGCTTCGAAAATTTTAGCAGTAACGATATTATTTTCCAGAATCTGGTGTCCTACCATGCAGATAATGGATTGTTCCTTTTCCACGGTCACCGTAGCATCTTGTTTGAGTTCTTCAACAATAGCATTGAGATGTGTAGCATTATCAATGGTAACCGAAACGCCTACTTCGGATGTGGTGATCATATCAATGGGTGTTTTGTATTTCTCGAAGATCTCGAATACTTTTCGCAAAAAGCCATAGGCCAGTAACATACGTCCTGATTTGATACGTATCATGGTAATCCCATCCTTTGCAGCAATGGATTTGATTCCTTTTTTATCTTTATCTTCCTTAATCGTTGTTCCCGGAGCTGAAGGGTCCATAGTGTTTTTCAGGATAACCGGAATATTCGCCAGTTTGGCCGGAAGGATACTCAGCGGATGAAGTATTTTTGCGCCAAAGTATGCAAGTTCCGCTGCCTCGTCAAATGAAAGGTAGCGCACAGGCACTGTGCCTTCAACAAACCGGGGATCGTTATTATGCATGCCGTCAATATCAGTCCATATTTGTACTTCCGATGCGTCAATGGCTGCGCCAATGATTGAAGCGCTGTAATCACTGCCGCCGCGTTTGAGATTGTCTATCTCTCCGGCAAAATTTTTACAGATGTAACCCTGAGTAATCAGCAACGTGGACTTTTCGTTTGCTTTAACAAGTTTGCCAAGGTTTTCACGGATATATGTGTAATCGGGTTCTGCATTTTGATTTGTGCGCATATAGTCAAGCGCCGGTAACAGTGCAACGCTGCCATTCTGTTCTTTGGCGTACAGAGTAAACAGATTGGTTGACATAATCTCGCCCTGAGCCAATATTATTCGTTCTTCTCTTGCTGTATGGTTTTTACCGACACAATGTTTGATTTCATCAAAAATTGCGGTCATAATTTTTCTTGCAGCATTTTTGGTCTCGGGTTTTGTGTATAAGCCATCAATTACTTCAGCATACGTGTTCTCCAGTTTATGGATGAGTTCATTAGCTGTTTCAAAATTATTTTTATACAGATAATCCGATATCTCTACCAGTTTGTTGGTTGTACCGGACATAGCCGACAGTACAACAATTTTCTGTTCCTTGTCATTAATCAGATTAAATACCTCTTTTATGCGCTGGGGTGAACCAACCGATGTCCCGCCGAATTTTAAAACTTTCATTTTTTCTTATTTTGTTATATAAATTAAATCAAACCGGGCAAAAATATTGCATTTTTATATATTTTTACTATCAGGAATGTGAAAAATTAATAAAAATGCATTTTGCATCTTATGGCTTGGTTATTTTATTGTCCTATCTGCTTGGCAGTATACCTGCTGCGGTGTGGGTAGGAAAATGGTTTTATGGTATTGATGTTCGTGAGCATGGAAGCGGCAATGCCGGAGCAACAAATGTTTTAAGGATTCTAGGGTTAAAGGCAGGCATCCCTGTATTGCTTTTCGATGCATTTAAGGGCTTTGCTGCTGTTCAATTGGCCGATGGTATTCCGGGGCTATCTGAATCGCATGAGAAATATATCTTGTGGCAGATTATTCTTGGTGTGCTGGCTGTGGCCGGTCATATCTTTCCGGTATTTGCCAGGTTTAAGGGAGGCAAGGGAGTAGCCACCTTGCTGGGTATTTCACTGGCGATAGCTTTTTATCCGGCATTGACTGCCATCGGTGTATTTGCCGGTGTGCTGGCTGTATCACGAATTGTTTCTCTTAGTTCTATCTGCGCCGGTTTGTCGTTCCCTGTTTCGTGTATTTTTATTTTTGCGCCATCTTCATTAACGCTTTCAATATTCTCAGTTATTGCCGCTGCCGCTTTAGTCATTACTCATCGGAAGAATATCCATCGTTTGTTGAACGGTCAGGAGCCGCGAATTGGTCAGAAGAAAATGCCCGTTAGTAAAAATTAATCCTCAGCCCTCCGCTTGGGAACAGATAATAAAAGTCATCCATCGCGCTCTGGTAGTATTCGGCTTCGGCAAACAGGGTATTGAAAATTACCGAGTGTTTTGTAATCTTGAAATAGAAAATCCTGATTTCAGTGCCCAGGGTTGCTACTCCACCGCCCGAAAATTGCTCCCTTATAATATTGTCGGGCTTTTTATATTTATGGGTGCCGGCCTGCACTCCAATCCCGGCATAAAACTGTAAGGGCCAGGGGGCATAAAAGAAATAGGACAAACTACCCTTAATTCCTCCTTCAATGATTTTGCCTCCTTTAAACAGTTTTTCATGCTTGAAGAACATTCCTTCCAATCCGGCATTCAGATTTATGGCATTATGCTTAACATATACCCTGTGGCTTTTAATAAAACTGCAAGCAGTGCCTCGGTGCAACTGCATATTGATACCTGTGGGCTCACCCGCTCTGCCGCCAACAGCAAAGTGATACCGCTTCATCCATTTGCGTTGTGCCGACAGCATATCCTGTGCCTGAAGGGTTGTGGTTATAATAAGAATAATCAGGAAGGATGATAGTTTCTGGAGCATAGTTTACAGTTTTTTTGTTTTACGTAATTGCCGCCGGAAAGGTTACAAAAAAACTCATGAAAATTGAAAGGACTGGGATTAATAGTCCAATTTTCATTTTGTGCAGACATTTTTTAGGACGACTCATCCATCGGCATAACCAAGTATACAATCTGTTTTTCCTCAAGCTTAGAAACGATGTTATTTTGCGATTACAGCTTGGCTACTTTAATACTCAGCAATGAAAATAATTCTTTTAATTGTTCTGTTTTTCCAGATTCGTTCTGACGGTCGAGGCAAAGGATAAGCGTTGACAGAAGGCGCTGTATGATTTTCAGGTTACTGCATGGAGAAAAAAACGACTCGTGTGGGGTGAGTTTTAATCGTGAAATGAAATGGTTAATATCCTGCCGGCTAAGGATCATTCCTTTACCCAGTGGGTCTATGTAAAAATGTAAGTTGTCGCGCGACAGATTACCATAGCGCACGGTATCCATATAGGCCATTACGAAATTATTGGGCAGGTTAATGCCATAAACAGGTACTGAAAGCCGTGCTGTTACCGACATATACATTATCGAAAGGGTAACGGCATTACCCTGTCTGGTTTCTGTCAGCCGGTTGATATAACAGTTACGTGGCGAAAAAATATTTGCGGTATTAGCTGAAAAACCATATTCTTTAAAGAATACTTTGTTTATAACACGGGTTTTCTCTATCGGGGTTAATCCTTGATCGAGCCGTGGCGCGATTACTGCTGCCATTTCGTCCACAAAATTGGTGATAGGTTGATATCTGAGATCGGGATACTGGAAACGGGCAATCAGATAGGATCCAAAAAGCAAATTATCCGTATAATCCTGCAGCCACTGGCTAAAATCTTTTTGAAGAGCCCGAAAATGAATTGTGCTGATAATATTTTCGATACGATCCTGTATTAATCCATCGGAGGTTGTTTCCCACTTCTGTTCCAATGGCTGAATAACAGGAGTGCCTAACCGGATTAGTTCGTTGTAAATAGCCCGGTAAACCTCTTCATCCCTGTCGTCAAGCAGATTAATCAATGGCTCGAATAGTTGTTTCTCCATAAATAATGATCTAATCTAAGCAATTACAATTTACGAAAAAAAGAATTACCGGAGATAGTTTTTATTCGAAAAACATTTATCAGACAGGGAAGAAATGTTCTTAAGTGTTTGTTGGAATGATTGTTGCATTATCGTAAAACGTCAGAAAAAATTGTCTATTACCGACAGCAGATTGGAGATAATAATTGGTTTTTCGACAAATTCATCGCATCCGGCTTCAACGGTTCTTTCTTTTTGTTCATTGGTGATATAGGCCGTTATTGCAATGATGGGCAAGTCGCGTCTGAATTTTTTTATTACCGAAGTTGCCTGTAATCCGTTCATCGAAGGCATCATGATATCCATCAATACAAGATTGATATTCATGTTTTTTTTACATTCTTCAACAGCATCTTTCCCGTTCAGGCAATGCACAACTTTTACTCCTTTTGGGAGCAGAATGGTACGGAGAAAATCAACACATATAGGATCATCCTCGGCGATAAGAATGGTCTTATTATCCCATTTGTACAGGTGTTCCTTTTTATTGTTTTCTTCATTTTCCGGCGGGTTAGTGTGTTTGGCCGGTTGATAGGGGAGAGTGAAATAAAAAACGGATCCTTTTAATGGCTCGGAGTGAACCCATATTTTTCCGCCCATCAGCGCAATCAGCCGTTTGGATATGGCCAGACCCAGTCCGGCTCCTCCAAATTCGCGGGTATAACTTTCGTCGGCCTGCCTGAATCGTTCAAAAATAATTTCTTGTTTACTTTTTGAGATACCCATGCCGGTATCTTTTACGAAAAATTTTAATGTTTTTTCGTCCTCCAGAACATAGCCGAATTCAATATTACCTTCTTTGGTGAATTTGAATGCATTGTTGAGTATATTGGTAATGACCTGGTTTAACCGTGTATTATCGCCAAGAATAAAACTATCTTTGTCTTCAAGTGATGTATGCAGCCGTAGCGCGAGATTGGATTTCTCGCGTAATTTAAAGGTAATGTAAATCAGGTTTAGCATATTATTGAGCGAGAATACTCTGTTGACAATAACCATCTGGTTCGCTTCAATCTTGCTGATGTCTATGATATCGTTAATAATATTCAGCAGGTTTTTTCCATTGCTGTGTATGATCTCGAGATACTGGCTGGCTGTTTCGGGAGGCAACTTTTCGGTGCGCAAAAGTTCAATAAAACCAAGGATACTGTTCATGGGTGTCCGTATCTCATGACTCAGGTTGGCCAGAAAGGCGCTTTTCAGATAATCGGATTGTTCGGCTTTTTCTTTGGCTAATTGCAGTTCACGGTTCGAATCTATTAGTTCGCGTGTTCGCTCAATAACCTTTGCGTCTAATTCTTCTTTTGATAAACGTAGATAGCTGTTGATTTCGGTTATTTCTTTTTCGTACATATATGATTTGCGCTTTCCGATGTAAAATACACGCGAAAGGCCGGCAGCGATAATCAACATTGGGATTACATCAATATACCGTTCATTGAACGATTCGTGTGTAGTACTGTAAAAGCGGTTACCCAGATATAATACCAGCATACTATAGCCCATATAAAGCAGTACCTGCGAAAGCCGGAAGTACAGGATAGAAAAAATAACAAAAACAGAAATGATATATGCCGGATACATGCCGGAGAATGAGAATTCAATGCCTGAAATTAACGCTGCCCATCCCAGCGAGAATAATGGAAACAGGTAAATCAGCCAGCGTTGAAGCCGTAAATTTTCGGTTCTGTCCCTGAGAAAAACAAAATTGAATGTTACAAAATAGAAAATGGTAATTATCATGAAGCCGATATCCAGTGGCTTAAACAGCGCAACAATATGATCGCCCCAGAAATCTTTCAATAGATAATCGGTCGAAAAAACAAAAATGGCCACAGGAATCATGAAGTAGGTTAAACTTTGCATTCGCGATGCATTTAGCCGTTCGATCTCCTGCTCAAATTCCGCTTTGTGCCGCGATGGCATGGGAGAAAAGTACTCTTTAATAAAGAAATCCAGCTTCGATAATAATATCTTCATATTTTATTAAAACAGGTAGCTAAATATAATTGTTTTTATTTTAATAACAAAATAATTTAATAACAACCTTGAGATTAATTTTTATTCTAAAACCGGTATTTTAAGACAATGATTGAAAAGTAGATTATACCGGCTGATGCCGATCGTACGGATGTTTATAGTTCACCGTAACTGAACTAAATTTTATTTCCAAATGGTATAATATGTTTGTGGTTAAAAGATAATTATTATTTTTATCGTTATTATGCTACGCACGACCGGATATTTATTATCTGCAATAGTTTTTTTTACATCCTGTATTCGAGATTTCGACAGACCATCCTGGAATATCGAGGCGCTGGCTCCTGTGTTAAATACTTCACTGGATATTTATGATGTTGTTAACGATCCTTCCCTGATCAGCCGGAATGATTCGGTGATGGTTGTGTTTGCTCAGAATCTCACTCCTTTTACCATTGATACCTTGCTTTCTTTTGATGTTAAACCGTTTATACGGCATGTAAAATTGGATAGTATACGGCTCAACGATCAGATTATTCATTACCGGCAAACGCTGGCCGAACTTACCGATTCGGCGATTCCTGATGGAACAGTGCTGTTCATTCCGCTTGCCCTTCCCCTGCTGATTAGCGACACTCTTGACGGATCGCAGTATTTCAGTTCTATTGACCTGAACGAGGGCATGATGTATATGACCATCAATAACCACCTGCCGGCAAATATGATCAATGTTTACGATACGCTGTTTAACGCTCAGTCGCATACGGTGGTTCAGAATAGTTATTATGGCTCTATCGCATCCGGGACAGTGTTGCGCGATTCGTTTAACCTCGCCGGCAGAACCATCGAAGGGGTTATGGAGATTAGTATTGGCGGTACTGTAAATATCCCGGCCGGTTCGGTATTGCGGTGGAACGATTATCTGGAAGTTACTGTTGAATTGCGAAAAATGAAAATTAATTCGGCACAGGCACTGTTTCCTGCCCAAACAATTATTCATCATACCGAAGAGGTTTACCTTGAGGATATGGACGATCGCGAGATTGTGTTTGCCCGCATACGTAATGGTCAGCTTAGGGTTAGTGTTGTCAGTACCATTGAACAGGAAACATATTTTACATATACCATACCCAATGCAACGTATGGTGGCTTGCAGTTTTCAGAGAATATGACTGTTCCTCCTGCGCCTCCGGGGGGCAGTATTTCGCGCCAGTTTCTTTATGCTTTTGATCATTTTGAGTTTAATTTCAGGGGACAGAATAATGATACAGTCAATGCTTTTTATAATGAATTGATTGGCACCATTGACTCAAGCCAATCACAGGTTTTTCTTACACTGCAGGACAGTGTGGATGTGGTGGTTGAGGTACTTGGGCTTCAGCCGGAATATGCCCGAGGATTTCTTGGCCGGGACACTTTCAATGTTGCTGCCGATACATCTCTTTTCAAAGCTTTCAGCATGTTTGCCCTTGATAGTTTAAGTATTGCAGGAGCAAAGGTTTCGTTGTGCATCGAGAATTCACTCGGTATGGAGGGCGCATTAAATATTAATACTATCCGTGCAGTGAATAGTAAAACAAAAAGGGCTGCACAGCTTGATCTTTCGCTTTTACCCGATACCATTTTTATTGCAAAGGCGGTGGATGGATCTCCGGTGATACCCATGGTTACACGCTTTCAACTGAATGATGCTAATTCAAATATCAGTAAAATGATTAGTGTACTGCCCGACCAGTTTATTTTTTCGCTTGACGTGCTTACCAATCCGAAAGGAAATAATCATGGATATACCGATTTTGCCTATGCTTCCAATCTGCTTAATACATTTTTGAATATTGAGGCGCCGTTGGCAGTTAGCATTAACGGACTGGTATTAAAAGATGAAACGAATTTTTTATCAGCCGGGATGGAAGACATGCAGAAGATCCTGTCGGCAACATTATATTTTATTATTAACAACGGATTTCCGCTAACGGCACAAATACGGTTTGATTTTTTTGATGCATGGGGTACCTGGCTCCTTGCATTCTCACCGGCATCAGCAATTGCGGCTGCCGATATTCATCCGGTGACGGGCAGGGTAATGGAGAAAAAACAAACAACGCTTTCGTATTTTCTGGACGAACCGGATATGCCAAAGATCCTCCAGTCGGCAACCATTGCCGTTACCCTTACCTTAAGCACTATGCCACAGGCAAAGCATGTACAGATATATGATTTTTACACCATGGATATTAATGCCACTGCAAAATTTAATTATACTGTGAAAAAGTAATTCATGATTAATCAGTTATCATTTGTCTTTTTTGTTTTGTGGATACTTCCGGTTTCCGCACAGGTCAGTTCGTTTGATCCTGTAATGCAGCATGCGCTCGGGTCGCATGAAACAACACCCTGTCGCGCGGGAGTAAATGTTCTTTACATGGTCAATTCCAACGCTGTAACGAATTCGTTTATTGATAAAAGTTTTACTGCCGGATTTATTGACGATACTGAAAAGCTGCGGGTAGAAAACCGGCTGAAAGATGTTAACCGGATGGGCTATGCACTGGATTATGGCCTTTATTTCAGAGCGCCGCTGTCTAAGCATAGTTATATTATTGCAGGCGGTTCTGTTATCGAGCATTTTAATGCTCGTTTCAATTCAGGTTTGTTTAATCTTGTGTTTAACGGAAACAGCCGGTTTGCCGGACAGGAGGTTAATCTGCATCCCTTCCGGTATTTATATTATACGTATGAAAAAGTTTTTGGCGGTATTGAGTACTACCATTCAAACGAGATGGCATTCAGCGGCTCACTTTCATTTATTAAGGGTTCGCGTTTTCAGCAGATGGATTTTAATCGGGCTGTTTTATATACTTCACCGCTGGGAGACAGCGTCAATCTGGCTGCTGATATGTCTATGGATTTTGCCAGGGAGGGCGTTAAACGCATGGATGCATGGTTTGGTTTCGGCACAGCGATTAATCTGTCTGCTATCTTTTATCAGCGGCCGGCAGGTATCCGCTGGCAAGTCCAACTGAATGACCTTGGGTTTATCCGGTGGAATTCGATTGATCAGTATAGAAAAAATGGAAATACTGTTTTTACAGGTATCAGAATAGATGATTTTTTTGCAACCACTGATACTATCATTTCATCTGTAGGATACGACAGCATTGAGGATTTGATTGATATGCAACACAACAATGGGAAAGCAATGTTCTTTCTTCCTTTTACTGGTGAAATTAGTACGGAAAAGCAATTTTTTGAAAAAGTTTATATCGGTTGCGGTCTCCGGTTTTATGCCGGTCCCGGTGCTTTGCCCTTGATTTTTGTGAACAGCACAATCCATTTTCCTTACCGTTTTTATATTCGTCCGGTTCTCGCATTTGGCGGATATGGCGCCGGCGATATAGGATTAGGTGTGTATAAGCATCTCGGAAAGAATATTTTTCTTGGCACCGAAACATGGTTTATCGAAGATTTCTTCGCTCCTCGCTTTACTTCAGGACAGGGAGTGAGTTTTACGCTTAGCGGTTTATTCTGATTTTTTTAAATGGTGTAGAATCAATTATCATGTGTACAATTCAATTTAGATGGTCAAAAATAATTATCAGCATCTTCTCAGATATTTGTAATTACAAGCCAATCCTAACTTCAGATTTATTCAGCTTTTATAAAGCATAACCGATTATTCGGCTATAACATTTATATTTGCCTCTGAATAATTATCCAACCATGAAAATATCACGAATAGTAATTTTAATAATGGTGATTTGCGCCATTGTTAACAGTGGATGCAAAAAAAATCAAACAGCCGGTAATTCGTATTATGTTAAAAAAGCAACCTGGTATGAGTCAATGCTTGAGTCGGTTCTTAATGCACAGACGAAAATGCAACTTCCGTTTGAAGCAGGTCATTGGTATTCGGCCGGTCCGTTTACCTGTTCGTCTGACTCTTTATTTAATAAACCATTTTCACCTGAGCAAAATCATCATCTTTTGGTTCCGCACGATGATGGTTCAATTAAATGGCAGAAACGTATCGAATGGGAAGATGGTGTTATTAATGAAATTTCTTTTGATCAAACGGCTGTGTATTATATTCAGCGCATCATTACCGGTGCTGCCGATACTTCGGTTTCATTTTACCTTGGCAGTGACGATGGTTTAAAGGTTTGGATGAATGGAACACTGCTGCTTTCCAATAATGTGGAACGCGGATGCAGTCCTAATCAGGATTCGGTAAAATTAAACATCCGTAAAGGAATTAATGTGTTGTTGTTGCGGGTGAATAATTTCAGCGGAGGATTTGCATTCTATGCATCGTTTACACGAACAAATCCGGTTTTTGAATTATGGGAAAAGGTTAAAGCCGATTTTCCATCCGATAATGACCAGAAGGAGATGAGTTGGGAAAGCGCTCACAATATCTGGCATAATTTTCATCTCAGTGGCCGGCTCAACGATTTGGCGCAGCGATATCTTGATGGTTACTATGTATCATGCGAAGAACGTGGCATGGATTGTTCAATTATTAATCCTGATGTGAAAAGCCGGAAAGAACTGTTTGCTATCCGCGACTCATTTATCCGGTCGAAAAAGGCCGAGTATATTATTCTTACGCCTCCTGCGCCTGCCTTTCCGCTCATCAACGGGCCACGGGTATTTGGTGTCCGGCCGGGCAATCCCTTTCTCTATACTATTCCTGTATCGGGTGAGCGGCCAGTGGAATATCTGGCTGTGAATTTGCCTGCAGGACTGACGCTCAACAAAAATACCGGTATTATTACCGGAGTTATTCAGAAAAAAGGAACGTTCACTGTTCTGCTGAAGGCAGTGAATAAGTATGGCCGTGATTCTGTTTTGTTTAAGATTATTGCCGGTGATAAAATAGCGCTTACACCTCCCATGGGATGGAATAGCTGGAATTGCTTCGGATGCGCAATCACCGAGGCAAAGATTAAAGCTGCTGCCGATGCTATGGTTAGTTCTGGACTCATCAACTATGGATGGTCGTATATCAATATTGATGATTGCTGGATGAAGATTCCCGATAAAAATGACCCGGTGATCAGCGACTCGACAAAGTATGCCGATTACTCAAAAATTACCCAACGGTTATGCAAAACAGAGACACTGAAACCTTATCAGCATGGCTTAATGGGTACCACCAGAGATACAAACGGCATGATTTTGTCCAATAAAGATTTTCCGGACATGCCCGCGTTAACCCGTTATATTCATGATAAAGGACTTAAAGCCGGCATTTACATTTCTCCCGGACCCCTTACATGCCAGTGCTATATTGGCAGCTATATGTTTGAGGATAAAGATGCGCAACAGTTTGCTCATTGGCAATTCGATTATCTCAAGTATGACTGGTGCGGATATAGCGCGGTTGCTGAAAACAGGGAATTGGCTGAATTGAAAAAACCATATATTAAAATGCGTCAGTCACTCGATAAGGTAAAACGTGATATTGTTTACAGCATTTGTCAATACGGATGGGGCGATGTCTGGAAATGGGGACATGAGGTTGGCGGCAATTGCTGGCGCACTACAGGCGACATTGTGGATACCTGGGCAAGCATGGCTTCTATCGGTTTCAGGCAGGCGCCATTGGCCAAATATTCAAGACCGGGATACTGGAACGACCCCGATATGCTTGTTGTCGGTTGGGTAGGATGGGGACCCAGTCTGCGGCCTACCCGTTTGTCTGCTAACGAGCAGTATACGCATATCAGTTTATGGTGCTTGCTTAATTCTCCTCTTCTTATCGGTTGTGATATGACACGCCTCGATCCATTTACGTTGTCTCTGCTTACCAACAGGGAAGTGCTGGCAGTAAACCAGGATGAACTGGGTATGCAGGCCGTGCAACGTATTAGCAACGATGATTTCCAGGTGTGGACTAAAGAACTCGCCGATGGCTCAATGGCTGTTGGTATTTTTAATATTTCCGCGAAACGGAAATCATTCACATTGAACTGGTCCGATCTGAATATTAAAGGAAACAGGATTATTCGTGATTTATGGCGTCAGACCGACCTTCTGACTTCTGCCAGCCGCTTTGATTGCTCGGTAGCACGACATGGGGTAATACTGATTCGCTTAATTCCGCAAATGAAATAAACACTGGGTCGCTTTTTCTTATTCAATCCAATGACTACAAAAAAGAAGTTTATTTCCCTGATCCCTTTGTGTGGCTTTTTACTTGCCTTTCCAATGGTTGTTTCTGCTGCCAATAAGGATAAAGAAGATGTTGTGGCCGATTCAATTATCTATAGCTGGATGATGGGTGACGATCATGCGCTGGTATCTGTCAGCGTTGATACAACCCCGGAGGGGTTTCAACAATTTAATCCTCTTTTTCGCGAGGGTAATAATTATTCGTTCCTCGGCAATCTTGGTTCTCCTGCTGTAACAAATTATTATTTTGCTAAACCATTCAGTCCAACCCCGTTCTTTTTTATCACTTCACTCAATCCTTATCTTTTTCATCCGTCAAACCGCAGGTATTACAATACCAAACGGCCATTTGCAAATCTTTCGTATATTTCATCCTTGAGTTCAAAAGAGGAGTTGCAACAGGATCTGAGTATTCTGCATACTCAAAATGTTAATGAAAAACTGAATTTTGTTTTTGATTTTAATCTGATTTCTTCCGAAGGTCAATATAAGTATCAGAAAAATAATCTGGCCGGCTATTCATTTGGTCATTCTTATCTCTCCGATTTATATTCCATGCATTCCCAGATTGTTTTCAATACTTGCAAGCTTCAGCAGAACGGAGGAGTTAATGAACTGATGTATTATAACGAAGATGTAAAGACAAAATCTTACACGACGTACCTCGATAAGGCAAATACAAAAATACGTAACAGGGGTGGTTTTCTTTTTCACGAGTTGTCGCTCGGGCGTTGGATCGTTACCAATCCGTTTCCTGATACTATCGCGATTGATACAGCAATTATTGATTCACTAAAAACAAGTTATAGGCCCCGCTATAAATTTAAACGCATGGCCGGCATATCCCATGAACTGTCGTTTGAGGATGCGTATATGCTTTACAGCGATCAGCAACCATTAAACGGTTATTATGACTCGGTGCGCGATTTCCGAAGCACAACACTCGATTCGGCCTTTTATCGCAACCTGTCAAATACCTTTTCGGTTGAATGGAAAGAAATACCGGAGAATAAGTTCAAATTCGGCGCGCGTATTTCAATACAAACAGAAATGGGATGGAATGGTTTTTTGCGTCATTTGCCCGATTCGTTTATTGACAGCACAGTGTTGCGGCGTCCGGTTGGGAACAACTACATTCATGGCGCTGTGTTTAACCGCCTGCCTTCACGCTTTAATTATTTTTTCCATTATCGGTATTGTACCGAGGGCTTTAATCAATCGAACTTCAGCTATAACGGTTATGTGCAGAGAAACTTTCTGAAAAGCCGTGATAGTACCAGCTATCTGCGGTTCGCCGGCGGGTTTGAAATGCACAGGCCAGAGCACATGATCGAACATTATTATTCAAATTATTTTATGGGTTGGGATTCTAACTTCGTTGATCCTCATTCACAACGGGTGGAGTTATCATTCGGGAGTCAAAAGAAAAGTATGACTACCGGTGTGTTCTATGAGGATTATTTTAATTTTATCTATTTTAACCGCAGTTCGGTGCCTCAACAGCGTAAAAAAGTGTTGAGTTTGTTTGCTGTTTACCTTAACAAAAAATTTACCGTGTGGAAATTTGTCTCAAAACATTATTTATCGTATCAACGGCTTGGCCAGGCCCGTCCCGGTAAATCCGATGCTTATAATCCGGATGAACTGGCGCTCAATATGCCCGAGTGGAACTATAATACATCTACTTATATCCAGTTCCCGGTTCACTTTAAATCAACGGGCGGTAGAATTGATTTTCAGATCGGATTTGACCTTCGCTATACGTCCGAATATTTTCTTTATGGCTATAATCCTGTGATTAATCAGTTCTTTCTCCAGGATGTATATAAACTTGGCAATTATCCCTATCTTGATGCATTCCTTAATTTGAAGATAAAACATCTCCGTTTGCTATTAAAAAGTGAACATACCAATATGGGAATGTATGGCAAACGGTTTACCTCTGTCTGGCATTATCCTTTGAATGTCAGAACCTTCCATATAGGAATGTCTTGGATATTTTATAATTAATGCCGGATGTTTAATTGTCAGTAAAAAAAGCGAACTTTTTTTTGTATTTTGCGTAATAAGGAAAAAACTAATGATGCGCATTACCCGTTTTATCTTTTATTTATGTTGCATTGCATTTCTGGGTTCATTGTTCTCGTGTACCGGAAAATCAACGAAGTATGCTATTCCTGATCTTGCCGAAATTAAAGCGCGCGGATATCTGACAGGAATCACTGATTATAATTCGACCAATTATTTTATTTATAAGGGAACTCCAATGGGTTTTCAGTATGAACTGCTGAAATTATTTGCCGATCATCTTGGTGTTACGCTTGAATTAAAGGCAGAGACCGATCTGGATAAGATTTTTAAATTACTTACTACGGGTGAGGTTGATGTGATTGCGATGAATCTGACCGTAACCCGTAGTCGCCGGAAAACCATCAACTTTACGGTCCCGATTTATCAGACACGCCAGGTTCTTGTACAGCGCAAACCCAAGGGGTGGGAAACAATGAATGATTATGAACTCAGCAAAGCGTTATTGCGCAACCAGCTCGATTTGAAAGGCAAGTCGGTATATATTCAGGAACATTCATCCCATTCTGAACGGCTCAAAAATCTTTCTTCCGAGATTGGTGATTCAATTGATATCGTGGAAGTGCCAATGAGTGTTGAAGAACTCATTAAAGTAGTGGCATCGGGCGACATCCTCTATTCGGTGTGTGATGAGAATGTAGCTATGGTTAACCGGTATTACTTTCCGGAAATTGACATTGAAACCCCGTTGAGTTTTCAACAAAATATTGCTTGGGCTGTCAATTTTAAAAGTCCACAATTATTAAATGAACTGAATAAATGGCTGGATGGTTTTCGTAAAACATTGCGCTATCAGTTGCTTTACAGTAAATATTTTGTGAATCGTAAAGTATCCATTCATGTGGCCAGCGAATATTATGCGATTACTACCGGCAAGATATCACCATACGATGAATATATCCGTAAGTATAGTCAACAGATTGGATGGGACTGGCGTTTGCTGGCTTCTCTCATTTATCAAGAATCGAAATTTAATCCTAATGTTATATCGTGGGCAGGTGCTATCGGACTGATGCAACTAATGCCATCCACGGCTCAGAAATTTGGCGCCAAAGCAATCCTTTCGCCCGAAGATAATATTGCGGCAGGTGTGCGTTTTCTGGCATGGCTGGATAATAATCTTAAAGATAAGGTGTCCGACAAAAATGAGCGGATTAAATTTATTCTTGCATCGTATAATGTTGGGCTCGGACATATCCTTGATGCACGTCGGTTAGCCGAGAAGTACGGCAAAGATCCCGCTGTATGGACAGACAATGTGGATTTCTTTCTGCTGAATAAATCAAAACCCGGCTATTATACCGATCAGGTTGTAAGTCACGGTTATTGCCGGGGTGAGGAGCCCTATTTTTATGTTATTGAGGTCATGGAGCGGTTTAAGCATTATTGCAATTTGGTTAAGGATGATGAGCCGAAATAGCCCTGTGGTGGATTTCCATAAATTCGGAAAGAATCATTGCTGTTGCTCCCCATACAAATGTGCCGGACAAAGAATAACCGGGCACTTCAACGGCATGGCCTCGTATCTGTAGTGTTTGTTTTATTATAGATTTTTCTTCAGTCAATCTTGACACAGGAATTTTATATATCTCTTCTACTTCTCCGGTATTTGGGGTAAGTTTAATATTGGCCGGAGAACAGCCGACTACCGGTAGAACGTCAAATCTGCTCACAGCAATTAACAACCGGGTGAGAGTGCCGAGTACCGTAATTTTGTCAATCGGAAATCCTGTCTCTTCGGCTGTTTCACGCACCGCTGTATGGATTAGGTCTCTGTCATATAGTTCACGTTTGCCTCCGGGTAAACTGATTTGTCCGCTGTGTACCGATGTATCGGTTTTTCGCCGGATAAGAAGCAGTGCCGGTTCCTGGTTTACAGGTAACAGAAGAATCATCACAGCAGCATCACTGACCGGGCTGTTCTGGTGATGAGGCGGAATAAAATCAGGCGCCATGAGCATCTGGTAACGGCTTCCGGGAAGGCCGCTCTCTAACTGTGATCTGACCGCGCCGGTATACTGTTCAAAGGTTAATCCATGTGAGTTCGTTCTTATCATTATAATTGATGTAATTATTGTCAAGCAACCATTGTATGGTGCGGATGATTTTGTCTTTGTCGTGATTCAGTTTGTCTATTAATGTATCCAGTGGCAATGGCTGTATTAACAGTATTTGCCGGATATCATCGGTGAGCCGGTTATATTCATATTTGCTGAGGTTAAGTTCATTTTTACGTTTGCACATATCGCACTGGCCGCAACGCTCGGTGTCCCGTTCACCAAAATAAGAAAGCAGAATCTGGCTACGGCATACGCTTGAACTCGATGCATACATCAGCATGGCATTCAGCCGGGAAATATAATTTTCTTTCAGCCGGAAATATTTTTCTGTTGAAATATGGATATTTTTCTGCTCCAGCCGTTCTGTTGTATATATAATAAACGGCGATTGTTTACGGGGCAGATAAGTGATAATCCGCTGTTGGCTTAACCGGCTTAGATACTGGTAAACGGTGTCGGTTGTGATCCCTGCTTTTTTTGCGATTTCTTCTTCGTTTATTTTGCAGTAATTAACGAACAGGCCTGAATACATGCGTAAGATAAGCTTGATGAATTCGTCAAACTGAAAATTGGCAACCTGGAATTTATACAGATCATCGCGGCTGACATTAAAAATAATACGGGTTGGATTTTCGATGGTCTCGGTGAGCTCTATCAGCCCTTCATCCTGTAATATCCGCAAGCAGTTGTAAACATTCAATATTGACATGGAATAGCGGGCGGCAAAATCAGCAATATTAAATTCGTACGACTGCCCTTTGCCTGCCGATACCGGTATCTGGAAATAATTGCCCAGTGCCTGATAAACATTTAGTATTGAAGATATTTCAGGATATTTTGTTTTTACGCGCTCGAGCATGTCATGCGTGCTGGCATCATTCACAAGCAGTACGCCGGCTGCCGGCTCTCCATCCCGGCCTGCCCTGCCGGCTTCCTGAAAATATTCTTCAATCGAGTCGGGGATGTCGTAATGGATAACAAAACGTACATCGGGTTTATCAATACCCATCCCGAAGGCGTTGGTTGCTACAATGATCTTGGTCTTTCCGGTTGTCCATCGTTTCTGTCTGTCCGCCTTTACCTGATGATCAAGGCCTGCATGAAAATATTCTGCCGGTATATTGTTTTTAGTCAGAAACTCTGCAAGATCTCTGGTCGTATTTCTTGTCCGCGCATAGATAATGCCCGATGATTTGTTTTTGGCAAGTGTGCGTAAAAGGTATCTGCGCTTATCTTCAACCTCCCGGACGATATATGACAGGTTTTTTCGTTCGAACGGACTCCTCAATACATTTGACCTTTTAAATCGTAGCTTTTCCTGAATATCTTTTACTACCTCGGGAGTGGCTGTCGCCGTGAGTGCCAGCACCGGAGCATGGGGAAGCAGTTCACGCAATTCGGCAATCCGTAAATACGATGGCCTGAAATCATATCCCCATTGTGATATGCAATGCGCCTCATCTACTACAATCATGCTAACATTAATCTTTAAAATCCTATGCTTAAATAATTCTGTTTCAATTCGTTCTGGCGAACAATACAGAAATTTTACATCACCGTATGCGCAGTGGTCAAAACAATTGGCTATTTCCTGGAACATCATTCCTGAATAAATTGCCATTGCTTTGATTTTTAGTTTATTAAGACGTTCAACCTGATCCCTCATCAGCGCTACAAGTGGCGTTATAACAAGGCATACGCCAGCTTTAAGCATTGCCGGTACCTGGAAGGTAACAGATTTTCCGCCACCAGTTGGCATCAACCCCAGTGTATCAATGTTTTTATCTATAGATTCGATGATTTCGAGTTGTAGTGGCCTGAAATTGGTGTAACCCCAGTACTTTGTCAATATTTGCTGATACTTATTCATGAATTTGCCGGCTGTTCAGACAATTTCAACAAATAAAATTTATTAAGCGTAATTTTTTTGTAATTTCGTCGTTTCTAAAAATACCTAAAATTAAACAAATGTCGCTGTTTCCGGATAAAATAGTTTATGAAGGTGTCACTTTCGATGATGTATTGCTGGTACCTGCCTTTTCAATGGTGATGCCACGTGAAGTGGATCTGAAAACGAAATTGACTCGTAATATCACACTTAATATTCCACTGGTGTCTGCTGCTATGGACACGGTAACCGAGTCGGAACTGGCTATTGCTATTGCCCGTGAAGGAGGAATCGGTGTAATTCATAAAAACATGTCAATCGAAGAACAGGCCTTGCAGGTTCGTCGTGTAAAACGTGCCGAGACGGTAATGATTACCGACCCGATTACTATTGATATCGGGAAAACAGTGGCTGATGTGCTTGCACTTATGCGTGATAATAAAGTGGGTGGTATTCCGGTTGTTGATAAGGATAATAAATTAATCGGTATTGTTACAAACAGGGATCTGCGATTCGAAAAAGAGATGATGAAACCTATCAGCCAGGTCATGACTAAAGATAATATTATTACTACTTCCAGAGGAACTAAACTGGCGGATGCCGAAAAAATACTCAACGAATATAAGATAGAGAAATTGCCCGTGGTTGATGAAGCTCGTCACCTTATCGGGCTGATTACTTTTAAAGATATTCAGAAAACCAAAGACCGGCCGAATTCGTGCAAGGATGAACAGGGACGGCTCCGCGTGGCTGCTGCTGTTGGCGTTACTGCCGATTGTGTTAAGCGTGTTGAGCGATTGCTTGAAGCCAATGTTGACGCGCTGGTAATTGATACGGCTCATGCCCATTCTAAAGGGGTGTTTAATAAACTGGAAGAACTGAAAAAATTATTTCCCTATGTTGATATTATTGTAGGAAATATTGCTACCGGTCAGGCAGCAACCGACTTGTATAATGCCGGCGCCGATGCCGTAAAGGTGGGTATTGGCCCGGGTTCTATTTGTACTACTCGCGTGATTGCAGGAGTTGGTGTTCCGCAACTGACTGCAATTTATGATGTTTCAAAAGCGCTTGAGGGAAAAGATATCGGGGTGATTGCTGATGGTGGCATTCGTTATTCCGGCGATATTGTTAAAGCACTGGCCTGTGGCGCGCATTCGGTGATGATCGGTTCATTGTTTGCCGGCGTTGAAGAATCCCCGGGTGAAACAATTATTTATAATGGCCGTAAGTTTAAATCGTACCGCGGAATGGGTTCGGTTGAGGCAATGCAGGATGGCTCTAAAGACCGCTATTTCCAGGATGTTGAAGAGGATATCTCCAAGCTGGTGCCTGAAGGAATATCTGCCCGCGTGCCTTATAAAGGTATTCTCGTTGAAGTTATCTATCAGCTATTGGGTGGTCTTCGTGCTGGAATGGGCTATTGCGGTTCAGCTAATCTTAATGAACTTGCAAAGGCAAAGTTTATCCGTATTACCGGCTCCGGGATTATTGAAAGCCATCCGCATGATGTAACAATTACCCGTGAAGCCCCAAATTATTCAAGATAACCTAAAATCAATTTATTATGCGTCAATTTATCCTTTTTTGTATTTGTGTTTTCTGTTCTTTTGCTCTTCCGGCACAAAAGAAGAATACCGGCTCATTAATTACTATTTCCGGACCCGGGATTACCCGTAATGTCAGCAGCGATGAGTTTTACCGGATATATATGAAAAATAATTCAGCGGCTGTTGAATCAAAAAAATCAATTAATGAGTATCTTGATCTGTTTGTAAACTTCAAACTTAAAGTTACAGAAGCCGAACGCCTGGGTTATGATACGGTTTCGGCATTTCTTAAAGAGTTTAAAGGTTACCGCGATCAGCTTGCTAAACCATACCTCACTGATACACTTCTTCGGAAGCAATTGATTGATGAGTCGTATAAACGTATGCAATCTGATGTCCGGGTTAGCCACATTATGGTTCGTGTTGACTTTGTTTCGGCAACGCCTGCCGACACGCTGGCTGCTTATAATAAGATAATGACTGCCCGTAAACGGATTCTTGCAGGTGAAGATTTTGGCAAAGTTGCAAAAGAGTTTTCTGAAGATACCTATGCAAATAATAACGGCGGGGATCTGGGCTTTTTCACTGCTTTTAAATTCCCATATAGCTTCGAATCTGCCGCGTATAATGCCCCCGTAGGCAAGGTTACTATGCCGGTACGTACTACATTTGGATATCACCTTTTAAAGGTAACAGAGGTACGGAAAGCAATGGGCCGTATCAAAGTGGCGCACATTATGAAAGTAACTCCCGAAGGCATGACACCGGCGCAGGTTGATTCGGTTAAAAGTATTGTCCTTTCCATTATGCAAAAAATAAAGGCGGGCGCTGATTTTACCGCTCTGGCCGATTCTTTCTCTGATGATCGCCGAACTGCCGCATCCGGAGGCGAACTGGCTATGTTTGGTGTTGGCCAAATGATTCCTGAATTTGAAAGCGCTTGTTTTGCCCTTAAAAATAATGGTGATATATCGCCGGAACCTTTACGTACAATGTTCGGATGGCATATCATAAAGCGGATTGACCGTCAGGAGGTTGGTTCGTTTGCCGAAAGCAAGCCATCTATCGAATCTGCCATCAGCAGAGGGGACAGGGCCGATCATCTCCGGAATCTTTATATCCGGAAATTGAAAATTTCAAACAAACTAAAGGTGAATTCTGCGGCTCTCGTTCCTTTTTATTCCTTCGATACTGCAATGCTTGCCGGCGAAAAACCAATGGTGAATGATGGGATGAATCAACCTCTGCTTATATTCCCAAATGCTAATTATATTCAGCAGGATTTTATTCGTTATCTGACTGCTCATCCTTCAAAGCAAAACTGGAGTTTGATGCCGGTCCGATCTTATATTGATAAGCAGTTTGCGGCTTTTACTAACGAAAAAGTACTTGAGTATGAGGATACACAACTGGAGCAAAGGTATGCGCCTTTCCGTGAATTGCTGTCAGAGTATCATGACGGAATTTTATTGTTTAATATTATGGACGAACGTGTCTGGTCGAAGGCAGTGAAAGATACTTCAGGCATTTTGGAGTATTTTCAGGCGAATCAGAATAATTATATATGGGGCGAACGTTTGGATGCTGTGCTTTATAACTGTTCATCCCGGGAACTTGCCGATTTGGCAAAGGCCATGGCCGAAACTGCCGATACTCCTGCCGCAATGGTTGCTGCTGCATGTAAAACAACATCGGCTAAAGACACAATACTGTTTGAACAGGATAAATTTACTCACGACAGCGACCCGGTTATCAGTATTATGGAATGGAAGAAAGGTGTTTCGGGTCTTTATGAAAAAGATGGAAAATTCTTTTTTGCTGTAATCAGCGGAATTATTTCTCCGCAACAAAAAACACTGGATGAAGCCAGAGGACAGGTAATATCCGATTATCAGGACTATCTCGAAAAACAATGGATTACTGAACTGAAAGCGCTTTATAAAGTGCAAATTGATTCATCGTTATTGCAACGATTGTCCGGTAATTAATCCGGATGTGTAACGGTTTATCAAATGGATTGAACTTAACGAATACGAATAACAATAACCGTACAATATAGACACATTTCATGACAAAGCGTATTGTAATTATTTTTTTTGTTGGTTTTTTTACCGCTTGTTCATGGTTTAAACTCAAACCTAAAGATATGCCGGTTGCACGCGTGCATGATAAATATCTGTTACAAAGTGAAATCAATAGTTTGTTTTTAAAGGGACAGCATTATCCCGATAGTGCGGATATAGCACGCAGTTATATTGAGAAGTGGGTTACACGGCAGTTATTGACAATCCACGCAGAACTAAATTTGCCCAAAGAAAAAAAAGATTTTTCAAAACAGATTGATGATTACCGGACGGCCTTGCTCCTTTACCAGTATCAGAAAGAACTTATCAGCCAGAAACTGGATACAGTAATAACTCCCGAGGATGTGAAATTGTATTACGATAGCAATTCGGCAGGTATGTTGCTCGACGAGATAGTTGTTAAGGCGCGCTATGCTGTCTTTCTCAGTAATCAGCCAGGATTAAAAGAAGCATACAAAAATTTTAAAAGCGTCAAACCGGATGATATTACCCGGTTTTATGATTATGCATATCAGTATTCTGAAAACTTCAGTAAAGATGAAAATAAGTGGATTAGTATCGTCGAGTTGTCTGCTTTACCCGGTTTCCCTTTAGCTGATATTAAAACGGTTTTACAGCGAAATCGTTTTCTTGAATTGTCTGATAGTATACGGACATGTTTTATTGAGTTTACCGATTACCGGATGAATGGCGAGGTTGCGCCGCTTGAGTATTGGGAAATGAAAATCAAATCAATTATCCTGAATAAACGCAGAATTGCTTTTATTGAAGAAATGGAAAATGAAATATATCGTAGCGCACAGGCAAAAAATGAGTTTGAAATCTATTAACCGGTTTTTTTTCTGCTGTTCTATCTGCATTTTTTACTTGCAGGGCATTATTGTATTTGCCCGGGACAGCTTAATTATTGATCAGATTTATGCGGTAGTCGGTGATGAGATTGTGTTAAAATCAGATATCGAAAAACAATTTGAGCAATACAGATTTCAGGGAGTTAAAGAGCCGGAAGAATTGTTAAAATGCAATATTTTTCGGGAATTTCTGGTTCAGAAGATGCTCGTGAATCAGGCCGAACTCGATAGTGTAACGGTCTCAGAGGCACAGGTGAATGTTCAACTCGATCAACGTATTAATTACATGATTGAGAGTCTTGGCTCTGCCGAGAACCTGGTTCGGTATTTCCGTAAATCCATTGCCGAACTAAAGGATGAATTGCGGCCACAGATGTATGAGCAACTGGTTACCCAAAAAATGCAGTCGGATATTACCGGCGCTATCAGTGTAACTCCTTCGGATGTGCGTAACTATTACCAGTCACTGCCCGATGATTCAATTCCATTTATTGAAACATATTACCAGGTCAATCAGATTGTTTTATATCCACCCTTTACCGAACAGGCCATCTATGATGTAAAAGACAAATTATTGCTGTTACGCAAAAGAATTCTTGAGGGTGAGAAATTTTCTACATTGGCTGTTTTATATTCAGAGGATGCATCGGCCCAGCAGGGAGGAGAAATCGGCTTTATGGCACGGGGCGAGCTTGCGCCTCAATATGCCGAGGCGGCTTTTAAGCTTAAGGAAGGCGGTATTTCCACAATTGTTGAAACGGAATTTGGTTTTCATATCATCCAGCTTATTGAGCGTCGTGAGAATAAAGTGAATACCCGTCATATCCTTATGCGTCCACGTTACAGCAGTTCTGAATTGCTTCGTTTACGCACCAAACTTGACAGTATCGCGGGGCTTATCCGAACCAATGATACTCTTTCGTTTGAAGAGGCAGCCCGTATCTTTTCCCAGGATGATGATACCCGACAGAATGGCGGATTGATGATTAACTTCGATGCAGGTACTTCAAAATTCGGACTTGACGATTTTACTCCTTTTGATGGATATGAGGTACGGCGGCTCAAACAGGGAGAAATATCCCAGCCGTTTGAGGCAAAAGATAAAAACGGGCGGACGGTATTCAAAATTATTCAGTTAAAGCAAAAAAGTGAAGGGCATAAGGCAAACCTTAAAGATGATTATGACATGCTGAAAAAATTTGCAGAGCAATATAAACGGCAGATTGTGCTGAATGAATGGATTGCTAAAAAGCAGAAAACAACATTTATTCAGATACGTGGTGACGCTCCGGCATGTCAGTTCCTTAAGACAGAGAATTGGATTAAAGCAGAATAGACCTGCCATGAACCGTTTAATACTTTTTTTTCTGATGGCTGGCGCGTGCATCTGTATTTTTTCTCAGACAACTGACAAAATCAGTTTTGATGCCGAGATTATGGAGATGGACGAACGTATAGCTCCCGATGCCAAACGGCTGATCGGTAATGTTGTTTTTCATCATGAGGGATCGGTACTTTATTGCGATAGCGCTTATTACTATTCAGAACGTAATGCCCTCGATGCTTTTAGTAATGTTTACCTTAATCGTGGCGATACGTTGCATCTGTGGAGCGATACAATGAAATACGACGGAAACACCAGAATGTCCAATGCGCGGTCGCGTGTTAAACTGATTGACCGTGAATCTGTACTCTACACTCAAATGCTCGATTTCGATATGAATACTAATATCGGTTACTATCCCAACCGCGGTAAACTTATCAATTCCGATGATACGTTAACCAGTATCCGGGGATATTATTACGAAAATGACGATCTGTTTTATTTTCGTGATTCGGTAGTGATTCGTACTCCTGATTATAAAATCTACAGTGATACGATGCAGTATAATACAGTTTCGCGTATTTCTTATTTTTTTGGACCGACACATATTATCAGCGACAGCAATCATATTTACTGTGAGAGAGGATGGTACAATACCTTAACCGATATATCAAGTATAACCCGTAATGCATGGATTGAAAGCAAGGGACAACTGATGATGGCCGACAGTTTATATTATGAACGAAATAATGGATTTGGAGAGGGATTCAGACATGTCCATCTGATTGATACAGTGAAAAATGTTATCCTGCGCGGACAATACGGACAGTATCTTGAATTGGAAAAAAGAGGGTTTATTACCGATAGCGGTTATATGATTCAGATTGATGAAGATGCCGCGGATTCATTGTTTATTCATGGCGATACGCTTCGTTCAGACCCTGATACCGGGGAGTATAAAATTTTTCGCGTTTATCATAGGGTAAAGATTTTTAAATCCGACTTGCAGGGAAAGTGCGATTCGCTGGTTTATAAAACTGCTGATTCCGTAATGTCTTTTTTTTATGAACCCATTCTCTGGTCCGAAGAAAACCAACTCACAGCCGATTTTATTCAACTTTATACCGGCCAAAACAGGATTGATTCTATAAAATTTTATCAAAACAGTTTTATTATCTCACAACACGACACCCTGCATTATAACCAGATTAAAGGCAGGAATATGGTTGGCTATTTTAAAGATAATGAACTCGACCGTATATTTGTTAAAGGAAATGGCGAAACCATTTATTTCCCTGAAGATGAAGGTGAGATAATAGGAGTGAATAAAGCAACCAGCACCGATGTTAATATTTACCTTAAAGATAAAGAGATTAAAAAAATTTATTTTATTCTTGAGCCGGATGCCACTTTTTATCCACCAGGGCAACTTGCTGCATCGGAGCTGAAACTTAAAGGATTTCGCTGGCTTGATTATTACAGGCCAAAAACAAAAGAAGAGATATTTATTTGGGAGAGGCCACATACAGTGGCGGATGAGCCACAGAAGAAGAAAAAAGGTCGCAAAGGAAAATCCTAATATTCGTCTTCGTTAAAGAAGAAGTCATCTTTTGTTGGATAATCCGGCCAGATATCTTCAATACTTTCGAAAATCTCTTCGTTATCCTCAAGTTCCTGCAGGTTTTCGATCACTTCCATGGGAGCGCCCGACCGGATGGCATAGTCAATGAGCTCTTCTTTAGTGGCAGGCCAGGGAGCATCTTCAAGCTTTGAGGCCAGTTCAAGCGTCCAATACATAGTTTTTGAACCGTTTTAGTTTTATTTTTTTAAAGGGTGCAAATATAAAATATAAATTTTCACAATTACAAATTTGTTTTCCAGTTATTTTCTTTAATGTTAAAATCTTTTAAGATTTTCCTGGAAAGTACAAAAAAGTAATCGGACAGGCGGTTTAGATATACTGATACTGAGGAAATTGAACGGTTTCCCGGCTTAATTCGTAATGTGTTTCGTTCGGCTCTGCGGCATACGGTGCGGCATAGGTGAACATACGATTCAAGTGTTTGATTCCCAGGTATAATAAAACCATTTAAGGCAGGCAGTTCATCGGCTATGCAATCTATACGCTGCTCCAGGTATTTTATCGCTTGGGAATCTATCTTTCTTATTTTTAAATGATTATGCCCATCGGCAAGCAGTGAGCAGCAAATCATCAGTATATTCTGTATTTCAATAAAATCTTGATACAAAGTTTTGTCGGTGATCTGACTGCGTACGATACCTGTTACTGCAAGCAGTTCATCTATAGTTCCATATGCCTCTATGCGCTGGTGCGTTTTGCTTACGCGACTTCCGCCAAGCAGTGATGTGGTGCCTTTATCTCCCGTTCTTGTATATATCTTTAGCATGGCACCAGGTTTTTTTATGATCTGTAAGTATTAACCCTGGAAAATTAGCAATGTGTTACTGGTAGATCTGATCTTCTTTGAGATATCCGTCCTGAATTACCGTTTCGCGGATATTGTCGGCATATACAACCTGAGGGGCAAGCAGGATGGCTGGTACCATTTTTTTGTTGTTGTTAATGCTGGTTATGTTGCCGAATTCAATCTTTTCGCCTGTTACAAGTTGGTAGGCAACCTCGGCTGTAACTCTGGAAATATCTTTGATCGGTTTATAAACCGTCATGGTTTGCATGCCGGCAACAATATTCTGGCATGCTTTTAAGTCGGCATCCTGTCCGGCAAAGCAAATTTTCCGGTTGAATGTGCTGTCTTTCTCAAGGATGTATTTGATGGCTCCGCGCGCCAGATCATCATTCCCTGCAATCACAGCATCTACCGAATCGTTATTTTTTTCCATGCATTTTTTCATGTGCATATAGCCCTGGTCAATATTCCATCGTTCGACAAACTCATCATAAACCAGTTCGATTTCATTTTTCTCTACTGCGGGTTGCAAAATACTTAACTGACCAAGTTTGAGAAGAAAAACATTATTGTCGTCGGTGGGCCCATTAATTAACGCGTATTTTCCTTGTTTGCACTGCTTGAGAATTTCGCTTGCCTGCATGGCACCAACCTGCACATTGTCAAATGAGACATAAAAGTCAAGATCGCAATTTTTTATTAACCGGTCGTATGCAATTACTTTTACATTCCGTTCATGTGCGTCAACAACGATTTGCGCGGCTGTTTCGAGATTTACAGGTATAACAATCAGAATGGTTGCTCCTTTCATTAGCAGGTTACGCGCTTGTTCAATCTGCAAATTCCCATCGCCTTTAGCTACTTCAGTAAATACCGTTCCCCCCAGTTTCTCTACCTCTTTAATGAGCAAATCCCGGTCTTTTGTCCAACGCTCCTGTATGAGATCATCCATTAATAGTCCAACCTTGAACGATTCATCGGTTTGCTGGCATGATAATAGCATCACCAGAACAATGCAGAGTAATAAGCCGGTATTTACTGTTTTTCTTATCATATATACTCCCCTTTTTACCACAAGTTTAATAAAAGTTTTGATACCAAACCTAAATTCATTCTGTTTTTTGATGCTGTGGCTATTTTTTTACCGGCCAATACTATGCAGGAAAACGACTCTGATTAAGTCCGAAGGTATTATTTCCGTTGTATTTTGGCTTAATGCTATTTATACTATCTAATTATGAACAATGCGTTTTTCCGGTATTACCGGATGCTTTTTTTGATATCTATTGTTTTTAGGTCTTATCCCGTGAAGAATGTGAACCAAAACATAGTTTCTTGTGCCCAGAACAAGACTCGAACTTGCACGCTTTTGACGGCGCCAGCCCCTCAAGC
>Ga0073932_1002196_pt1 | contig 31719 bp, 28 predicted proteins | sample DewCreD2012metaG_FD_76967 | JGI IMG/M metagenome (GOLD analysis project Ga0073932, IMG submission 76967) | Hot spring sediment bacterial and archeal communities from British Columbia, Canada, to study Microbial Dark Matter (Phase II) - Dewar... ...
CGCTGGCGACATCTTTCAGGTGGTGCTGTCACAGCGCCTCAGCCGCGAGACGACCGCCACCCCCTTCAGCATCTACCGCGCCTTACGCCGCCTGAACCCATCGCCCTATATGTTCTTCTTCGACTTTGACGGACTGGCCGGCGAGCCGAATCTCCACATCATCGGCGCCTCGCCCGAACTGCACGTCCGCCTGGAAAACGGCAAGGCCACCGTCCGCCCGATTGCTGGCACGCGCCCACGCGGCAAAACCCCTGCCGAAGATGCCCAAATGGAGCGTGATTTGCTGGCCGATCCCAAAGAACGCGCCGAACATGTGATGCTGGTGGACCTGGCCCGCAATGACCTGGGGCGGGTATGCGAGTTTGGCAGCGTGAGCGTGCCAGAACAGATGGTGGTGGAACGCTACTCGCATGTGATGCACATTGTTTCGCAGGTGGAGGGCCGCCTGCGCCCCGAATACGGCGCGGTGGACCTGGTACGCGCCACCTTCCCGGCGGGAACCGTCAGCGGAGCGCCCAAAATTCGCGCCATGCAGATCATCCGCGACCTGGAACCTGCGCCGCGCGGAACCTACGCCGGGCTGGTGGGATATTTTGGCTATGATGGCTCGCTCGATACCTGCATCACCATTCGCACGATGGTGATGCGCGGGCAGACCGTCTCTGTGCAGGCCGGCGCCGGGATCGTGGCCGATTCGGACCCCGAAACCGAGTATCAGGAAACGCTCAACAAAGCCCGTGCTCTGGCCGTTGCTGTGCGGCAGGCCGAACAGGCCGGTTAAACGTATGGGAGCATGTTAAAATGATCGCGGTGATTGATAATTACGACTCGTTTACTTATAACCTGGTGCAGTATTTCGGAGAGCTGGGCGCGCAGGTGCGCGTTTTTCGCAACGACGCCATCACTGTCGAACAGCTAGACGCACTCGACCCCAGCCACATTGTCATCTCTCCCGGCCCCGGTGAGCCATCCGACGCGGGCATCTCAGGCGCGGTGATCTGCCAGTTAGGCCCCAAACGCCCTCTGCTGGGCGTGTGCCTGGGGCATCAATGCGTTGGCGAGGTCTTCGGCGGCAAAGTGGTGCGCGCCGGGCGGCTGATGCACGGCAAAACCTCCGCAGTGTATCATTACGGAGACGTGCTCTTTCAGGGCGTTTCCAGCCCGTTTGAGGCCACCCGCTACCATTCACTGATCGTCAGCGAACCACTGCCCGCCAGCCTTCAGGCCACTGCTTTCACCAAAGAAGGTGAGTTGATGGCCCTGCGCCACAAAACTTATCCGATCTTCGGGGTGCAGTTCCACCCCGAATCGATCCTCACAGCGGCGGGCAAGCAGATTTTACGGAATTTTTTAGCGGTACATTAGGAGAGATGCCGTTATGCTGAAACCTTATATCGCCAAAGTAATGCACCGGCAGGATTTAACTGCCGAAGAAGCCGAACAGGCCATGCAGATTATCATGTCGGGCCAGGCCACCGATGCGCAAATTGGCGGCTATTTGGTAGCCCTGCGCATGAAGGGTGAAACGCCTGCCGAAATCACCGGGAGCGCGCGGGCCATGCGCGCGCGGGCCAGCCGCGTACCCTACGCCTTAAAAGGCGGCGCGCTGATCGACACCGCCGGCACGGGCGGCGACGGCGCGCACACCTTTAACATCTCCACCGCCGCGGCGTTTGTCATCGCCGGGGCCGGGCGTAAGGTTGCCAAACACGGCAACCGGGCGGCTTCATCGCGCTGCGGCAGCGCCGACGTGCTGGCCGCTCTGGGCGCCAACCTGGAACTGACCCCCGAACAGGTGGCGGCTTGCATTGACGCGGTAGGGATTGGCTTTATCTTTGCCCCGCGTTTCCACCCGGCCATGAAGTACGCCATCGGCCCGCGCCGTGAGTTAGGCCAGCGCACCATCTTCAACCTGCTTGGCCCGCTCACCAACCCCGCGGGGGCCACGCACCAGCTCATCGGCGTCTACGACCCGGCCCTCACCCACCCGCTGGCCGAGGTATTGGGAGCGTTGGGCGGGCGCGCGGCTTTTGTGGTGCATGGCTACGGCGGGCTGGATGAACTGACCACCAATGGCCCGAACCGCATCAGCCACCTGAAGGATGGCACCGTGACTACCTATGAATTTCACTCCGCCGACCTGGGCCTGCGCCCTGCCGCGGCTGATGATCTGCGCGGGGGCGACCCGGCAGAAAATGCCGCCATGCTGCGTGCTCTGCTGGCCTGTGAAGATGCCTCGCCCCGCGTGGACGTGGTGCTGCTCAACAGCGCCGCCGCCCTGGCCGCCGAAGACGGCGATTTCGCCGCCGGACTGCGCGAAGCCCGCCGCTCGCTCGAAAGCGGCGCGGCCCTGGCAAAGTTAAACGCTTTTATCGCCTATACCCAGGGTGTGGTGCAATGACTATTCTGGATGAGATTTTCGCCGCCAAGCGCCGCGAAGTGGCCGCCCGCCGTCAGGCCCGCCCACTGGCGCAGGTGATGGCTGAAGCCGCCGCCGCGCCTGCCCCTCTGGGTTTTGCCCAGGCCGTCGCGCGCCGAGATGCTCCTGCCTTAATTGCCGAAATTAAACGAGCCTCGCCCTCGCGCGGCGTGCTGGTGAACGATTTTGACCCTCTGCGCCTGGCCCGCCTGTACCACGCCAACGGCGCGGCGGCTATCAGCGTGCTAACCGATGAACCTTACTTCCGCGGCAGTCTGGATGATTTGCGCCAGGTGCGCGCCCTGGAACTGGGCCTGCCGCTCCTGCGCAAAGATTTTATCTTCGACCCCTACCAGGTGTACGAAGCCAGGGCCGCCGGGGCTGATGCCGTGCTGTTGATCGCGGCTTATCTGCCCCCTGCGCTCCTGGCTGAACTGCACGCTCTGATCTGCGCGCTGGGCATGGCGGCGCTGGTGGAAATCCACAACCGCGCCGAATTAGAAGCCATACTGCCCGTAAACCCCACCCTGATTGGCGTTAATAACCGCGACCTGCGCGATTTCACCGTCCGCATCGAAACCACTCTGGAACTGCGCCCCCACGTCCCGCCGGGGGTGTGCCTGGTGGCTGAGAGCGGCATCCACACCCCGCAGGATGTGGCCCGGCTGGCCGAAGCCGGGGTAGATGCCATTCTGGTGGGCGAAGGGCTGGTAACGGCTCCAGATGTAGGCGCGCAGGTGCGCTTGCTGGCGGGAAAAGAAACTGCTACAAAAGGGAGAACGCTGTGAAAGTTAAAATCTGCGGTCTGCGCACCTATGACGAAGCAATGGCGGCAATCGAGGCCGGCGCCGACCTGTTGGGGTTTAATTTTTACCGGCCCAGCCCGCGTTATATCAGCCCAGGGGAATGTATGCGCTTGCAAGTTAAGCTGCAAATTGCTCTGCAAGGCATGACCAACCGCAAAATCATCATGGTGGGGGTGTTTGTCAATTACGGGGTCAACGAAATCACCACCGTGCTGGGCGACTGCAACCTGGACCTGGCACAGCTTTCGGGCGATGAGACGCCAGAAGAGATGGCCGCCCTGGGCGAAAAGGCTTTTAAAGCCCTGCGCCCGGCCAGCGCCGCGGAACTGGCCCGCGCTGTCGCCGCATACCCCCGGCGCAGCGGCTCGCCCGCCTGGTTGATTGACGCCAACCGTCCTGGCCTCTATGGCGGTTCAGGTCACGCCGCCGATTGGAGCTTAGCGCGCCAGTTGGCCGTGCAGTCGCCGATTCTGCTGGCCGGCGGGTTGACGGTTGAAAATGTGGGCATTGCCATCCGCCAGGTGCATCCCTGGGGGGTAGATGTGGCTTCGGGCGTGGAATCGGCCCCGGGCTGTAAAGACCCCGCGCGGATGCGGGCCTTTGTAGAAGCAGCGCAAAGAGCAGAAGAGGAGTTTTTAGCATGACTCTGACCGACACCACCACGCGCACCAAGTTTGGCATGTATGGGGGCCAGTTCGTCCCCGAAACGCTGATGCCCGCTCTGGAAGAGCTGGAAGAAGCCTACCACGCCATTCAGGAAGATGCGGCGTTTCAACGAGAATTTCACGATTTGCTCCGTCATTACGTGGGCCGCCCCACCCCGCTGACCGAGGCGAAAAACCTGAGCAGTCACCTGGGCGGAGCGCGCATTTACCTGAAGCGCGAAGATCTGGCTCATTCGGGCGCGCACAAGATTAACAACGCGCTCGGTCAAGCCATGCTGGCGCGCCGCATGGGCAAGCGCCGCATCATTGCCGAGACGGGCGCGGGCCAGCACGGGGTGGCCTCAGCGACGGCGGCGGCTCTGCTGGGATTGGAGTGCGTGGTCTACATGGGCGAGGTGGATATCGCCCGCCAGCAGCCCAACGTTTTGCGGATGCGTCTGCTGGGCGCAGAAGTCCGCCCGGTGGCAAGCGGCAGCCGCACGCTGAAAGATGCCGTCAACGAGGCCATCCGCGATTGGGTCTCGAACGTGGGCAATACGTATTACTTGCTCGGTTCGGCACTGGGTCCGCACCCTTACCCCAGCCTGGTGCGTGATTTTCAGGCCGTCATCGGCCAGGAGGCCCGCGCCCAGATCTTAGAGCGCGAAGGCCGCCTGCCAGACGTGTGCGTGGCCTGCGTGGGCGGCGGCTCGAATGCCATCGGGCTGTTTCATGCCTTCCGCGAAGACCTGGCCGTGCGTCTGGTGGGGGTGGAGGCTGGCGGCGCCGGAATCGAAACGGGTAAACACGCTGCCCGCTTCAGTGACCCCACGCTGGGGCGGCCTGGCGTACTGCACGGCAGCTATACCTACCTGCTCCAAAATGCCGACGGGCAGGTGGCCGAAACCCATTCCATTTCCGCCGGGCTGGATTACGCCGCCGTCGGGCCAGAACACGCCTATCTGCGGGCCATGGGCCGGGCGGAATATACCTACGCCACCGATGAGCAGGCGCTGGCGGCCTTTCAACGGCTGGCGCACAGCGAGGGCATTTTGCCGGCCCTGGAATCGGCCCATGCAGTGGCCGAGGCCATCCGCCTGGCCCCGCTCATGCGCCCTGACCAACTGCTCCTGGTGAACCTTTCGGGGCGCGGCGATAAAGACCTCGATACGGTGACGCGCGCTTTGGCGGAAAACGACAACAGAAAGGCAGGAAGCAACTTATGAACGGGCTGGAACACATTCAATCCGCTTTTGACCAGGCGCGGGCTGCCGGGCGCGCCGCCTTAATGCCTTACTTCACCCTGGGCTACCCCACGCCAGAAGCCTCGTTAGCGGTGATTGAGGCGCTGGCCGGCGCCGGGGCCGACCTGATTGAACTGGGCGTGCCGTTTTCGGACCCGCTGGCCGATGGCCCAACCATTCAGCATTCCACTCAGGTGGCGTTGGAACAGGGGATGACGGTGGCGCGCTGCCTGGAACTGGTACGCCAGATTCGAGCGCGCGGCGTGTCTCAGCCGCTGCTGTTAATGGGTTACATCAATCCGATCCTGGCCTATGGGGTTGAAGAATACGTCCGCGCCGCTGCCGAGGCAGGCGCTAGCGGCCTGATTATCCCCGATTTGCCGCCAGAAGAAGCCGCTGAGGTCGAAGCGGCCTGCCGGGCGCGCGCGCTGGCGCTGGTGTACCTGGCCGCGCCCAATTCGTCACCTGCGCGGCTGGCGGCTCTGGCGCAGCGCACCGGCGGTTTCCTCTACCTGGTCTCGCTTACTGGCGTCACCGGGGCGCGCCGGTCGCTGGCCGATGGGCTGGCGGAGTTCGTGGCGCGCGCCCGCGCCGTGGCCCGCACCCCCCTGGCAGTGGGGTTTGGCATCTCTCGCCCCGACCAGGCCGCGGCGGTGGCGCAGTTGGCCGATGGCGTCATCATTGGGTCGGCGCTCATCCAGGCCGCCGGCCAATCTGACCGCCCGGCAGAAGCCGCTGGCGCATTTCTACGGGAGATTCGCGCCGCGCTCTTAAATCCACGCCTCGACCAGCCGCCCCAGTGAAACCTTATGGCGCTCCAGCCTGGCGCGCTGTTTGCGTACGGCTTCAAAACGGAAGGGCAGAACGCGCTCCAGGGCGCGGCGGTAAGCCGGGGTGTAATACTTCCCGGCCCGCCCTACAATGTCAATGAGAATCGGGTCCAGCCCGCGCGCGATCAGGTTCCGCAGGGGTTCTACTGCCGGAGATTGAAAGACGTTGATTTTCTCGAACACTTTGCGCCCAAAGTGGATGGCTCGGTTGGTGATAGCATCCAGCGGCCAGTGAGAGGCCGTCTGCGAGAAAATCGTCAGGCGGCCCGCCCGGCGGTCGCCGTCAACATCTTCCAGGTCGTCCATCAACTGCGTAAAAGCACCATACCCATAAAAGAAAGCCGCTTCCAGGGGCGAAACCCAGCCGGCCACCAGGTAACCGTCGGCCAGAACCGAAACGCCGCCCTTTTCAAAGGTGAGGCTCAGCACATCCACCTCGTAAGGTGAGGCGCCGGGAGCGACCAGCTTCAGGCTGTTCCCCTGGGCGGCGTGAATGGCGATCAGGCTGTCCCACACCTGCGGGAAGCGGGCGCGGTCAAAGTGATTCTCGATCATGCCGACCAGTTCACTGATGATCTCCTCGTGACGGTTTTCGGGCCAGACAGGTTCACCCTGCAACCGGCGCAGAAAGCGGGCGTTGAAATCGCGCTTCACCTGCCAGGGGATCAGTGGATCATCCAGGTAGTTGTCGGTGTAGGGGTAGAGCATCGAGTAGGCGAACACCGGCGGGGTGACGGCCACCGGCAGGTTCATCAGCAGTTGGATCAGGTTCATGCTCATCACGTTGCGGGCGGCCTGGTAGATATCCTCGCCGGGGATGGCCGGGTCGAAGCGCCGGGCCATGCGGGCGAACTCCTGCCCGGCTTCGAGCAGGCCCGACGCTTCGATAAAGTTCAAATCGCTGACGGTAAAGCCGAACATCTCGGCGGCGGCTTCTTTAAGGCCGCGGCCCAAGCGTGCTTGCATGGCCGCCCGCCCAGGCGCGTCAGCAGGCAGGTGATTAACTTCGTGAATTAACCCATCGACCAGGCGGGCCAGCCGCTGTTCGTTGCGTTCCTGCTCGCGCGCGTCCTGGCTTCTGGCAAAAGCAGGCAAATCGCCACTGCACGCCCACCACATTTGAATAAATTCAGCGTTCAGGCGGTTCACCAGTTCTGCAATGGAAACATCCTGTACAAAAACCATAGCGTCTACACCACCGTCGTGAATTTGATCCCGTCTTGCTTGCACATCCGCTGGATGACCTCGCGCCCGGTCATCACGCCAGATGGCAGACCGCCGCCCGGCTGTACCCACTGGCCCACCATGTAGAAGTTCTCCAGGCCGGGCAGAGTTTTGGGCAGCGCCTGAGTAACGGTTTTGGGCGTTGGCAGCCAGCCTTCAAAACTGCCCTGCCAGTTGCCCGTATAACGCTCAAACGTCAGCGGGGTTGCCACATCAGCCATTTCTACCTGTTCCGCGAGACCGGCAAAGCGCCGGTCTAATACCCGTATGACTTCTAAAGCCACGCGCTGTTTTTCAGCCTCATACTGCTCGCAGTCACTGCCATCGCCGTATAGGTTCTTCCAGTAAGCGTACTCGGTCGGGATCATCACGGTCAGGACGGTCTTGCCGGGAGGCGCCAGGCTGGGGTCGAAGTTGTAAATCATGGCCTCCACCTGGTGTACCGGCTTGCCGGCCACATAGAATGGCTCATCAAGCTGGATCACCAGGCCGCCGGTCAGCCCTGGCAGTTCTGGAAAGGTGCGGTTAACCCCCAGGCCAATGAACACCAGCGGTTGGAAAATCTCACCGGAGCGGTACATTTCATCCAGCTTGGGGTCGCGGTATCTGCCTTCAAGCATCTGGTAGAGCGTGGCATAACCATCTGCCGCGGAGATGACCACATCGGCCCGTTCTTCGCGTCCATCTTCCAGGCGCACGCCTGCCGCGCGGTTGTTCTCCACAATGATCCGGCTGACCCTGGCATTGTATTGGATCTGCCCGCCCAGGTCACGGTAACGCTTTTCGACCGCCAGAGCCATCGGCAGTGACCCGCCCATCGTGTACCCTGCGGTTCGGTTATGCATCATCGCCAGGGTCATCATCAGCCCAATACAGCTCATGGATGGATACCACAGGTCGTGAAAGGTTTTGCGCAAGAAGGGGTTCTTGAACTTCCCGGCCAAATCCGCCATGGTCAGGCGGCCCCATTTCATCAGAGACGGGAAGACCGGCAGCAGGTTGAACAACGAGCGCGCCCGATCCCAAAATGACTCGGCCGCCGCAATTCTGTAGTGCGTAAAAGCGCGGATTGCCGAGCACATCTCTCGGATGGCGGCCCGGTCTTCGGGGGCCAGTTCTAGCAAATGCGGTTCGAGGCGCTCCACATCGCAGTACAGGTGCAGTACTTCGCCGTGCGTCCCTTCCACCCGCACAAATTCTTCGGGGTCGAAGATCTCGCGCCCCTGGATCAGCCCAGTTTCCTGCCACCAACGGTAAAAAGTAGGATCTTTAGGGCTGGAGCCGGTCAGCCAGTGGATACAGCCGTCAATGGTGTACCCCTTGCGCTTCCAGGCAGTCATCAGGCCGCCTGGAAGGTTGTGCATCTCGAAGATGCGGCTGTGGTAGCCGTTCATTTGTGCATAAATGCCGGCAGATAGGCCGGCAATTCCGGCGCCAATGACAATAACGGATTTTGAGGAAGGCATAGGGAATCTCCTGGAGGCAGGTCTATATATTTATATACGACCCTTACTGGGAAAAAGTTTCGTGTTCCCTGGGGCAATCAGGAGTGATGCTTTTCCAGTTCCAGGAGATGTTGTTTGCGCCACAGTCCGCCGCCGTAGCCGGTCAGACTGCCATCCGCGCCGACCAGGCGGTGGCAGGGGATAATGATCGCAATAGGGTTACGCCCGTTAGCCGCGCCGACCGCGCGCGCTGCCAGAGGATGGTCAATGGCCTGGGCAATCTGGTAGTAGGTGCGCGTCTGCCCATAAGGGATCTGGCGCAGGGCCTGCCAGACGCGGCGCTGAAAGGGCGTGCCGCTGCAACACAGGGGCAGATCGAAAGACTGCCGCCGTCCGGCGAAATATTCTTCCAGTTCACTGTGGGCCTGTTCGATTACGGCGCTGCTGCCCGGAGCGATTTCTGCCCGCCAGGCGCGCCGCAGCCAGTTGATCTGCGCGTTCAGGCACGCCCGATCCACAAATTCCAACAGGCAGAGGCCCTCTGGCGCGGCTACGGCCAGCATCTCGCCCAGAGGCGTTGGCACAGTGGTAGAAATTAAGCACGCAGTCATGAGTCTGATTGTATTTGAAATGTGGGGGAAAGACGCAGCGTGTTGAAACCAGGTTGTAAAGCCGGCACAACGCGCTGCGTCCTTCTCAATAGTGATGGAAAATCTGACTTACGGCGCTGGAGCTAGCGAAATGACCTGCCCGTCTGGCATCAGCGCGTTGACAGCCGCGTATACCATGCCATCGGTGCCCACAGTCGTAGCAATAGGGATCATCAAGCCTCCCGCCAAAATGCTGCAATCCCAGGTGGCGCTGTCGCAGGTATTCACAGTGCCGCCTTCCATGACGAACAGGCCAAATCCGGCCAATTCAACCGCCATGAAGCTGGCCTCATCAATCTCAGTAACGTACAGCGTGCCGTCGGGACCAAAGTTCAGGTCTACAACCGAGGTAAAGCCATCGGCTACCACCGTGCAGGCCGGGTCTGAGCCGCACTGCGCATGGAGCGTACCCGGCTCAATCCGCCAAATCCGCGAAATGCCTTTGGTACCGGGGAAGCCAGTCAGTTCGCCAACGTAGTAAGCGCCATCCGGCCCAACTGCCACGCTCGAAGGTACAGGCTCAGCAGGTATCATCTCTGGCAGGTCGCAGACAAAGGCCAGGTCGGGGGGCGCATCGGGACAACTCAATAGTTGCTTGATATTCTCAGTGGAACCCAGCTGGCTTGGCAGGGTCGCTACCCAGTCGATATTGCCGTTCATATCGGCAATGAGAATGGAATTGCCGCCTGCGTCTGCTACCAAAGCCTGGGTACGCGACAACGCCGCCACATCAAATGGGTTCGAATCAATAGCACCGCCATCGGGGTTGATCTCGGCCTCAAAAGCCATCAAGTTGGCAAGCGGATGGAGTTCCCACTTCTTCACGTGGAAAAGCATGCCAGCGGTTTCGCCTTCACCGCCCCCCGTGATGGCGAACATCGTGCCGGGCCCGGTGGGCGCGATGTCGGCCACCCCCGGTAGTTCCACGCGCAAGCGGCCCGTCCCTTTGCGCAGTTCCACAATCCCGGCTCCCGCGTCGGCAACCAGCAAGCTGCCGTTAGACGAGGTCGCCAATCCAAACAGCGGGGTCGTGAAGGTGTAATTAAAAGCGGGGCCATCGGCAGTAGCTGTCTGCCCCAGAGGAATAAAGGTTAGAGCCAGTACTACGCATACAGCAAACCAATTTCTAAGGCGCATCATCGAGTTTTTCTCCCTAGAGAGTCCATTTTTGGGTGATTGCAAACGAAAACCTGAGCTGCCAGGTCTCTTGAATCGGTCGCAGTCAAAAAAAGGCCGACTTTCCCCCTTTCTGTGCAAAACTTTCATCATCGGTTTAACCGGCATACATCTTTCTGGCAGGCAAAACCACCCGTATGCCAGGTGACGCCGGGGCCATGCACAAACTCTCTAATCACTGCTGCTTGTAAAAATTCTTCTACCGGAAGTTGATTTACAGCCGTCTCATTCCCCATATATGGCTGCTATACCATTAAACCTGATATCTAACATCTCAACCACCAAGATAATTATAGGTGGTTTTAAATAAAAGTCAATAATATTTGTAATTAATATAAAATTATCCAAAAGAGACTTCTAGCAACCAGATCGCCATCTGACCTGTAGTATACTTTGAGAGAGCAACGATCTGACGACACATCGGAGGGTTTGGCATGGTTGAAATTATCGAAGTCACGCAGATTACAGATGAAATTGTCGCTGCCTTTGCGCGCCTGATCCCACAGTTATCCTCATCCAACCCCGCGCCCACCCGCGAGGAACTTCAACAGATGGCCGACTCAGAGGCCACCACGCTTTTCATCGCCCGCGACCCCGACCTGGGCGGTAAAATTGTAGGGACCCTATCGCTGGCGACCTTCCGCATCCCCACCGGCGTGCGCGCCTGGATCGAAGACGTGGTGGTAGATGCCGAAGCGCGCGGCAAGGGCATCGGCGAGGCGTTAACCCGCGCCGCCCTCGATAAAGCCCGCGCCCTGGGAGCCAAAACCGTAGACCTCACCTCGCGCCCCTCGCGCGAAGCCGCCAACCGACTCTACCAGCGGGTGGGCTTTAAACTGCGCGAGACCAACACTTACCGCTATAACCTCTAAGCCGGCGTGAATCGCGCAGAACTGGCAGCCTATATTGACCTGGTGCGCATGATTATCCAGCGCCTCGAGCGGCTCTCCGCCGATTCATCCTGGGCGCGTATTGCCAGCGGCTACCGCCGTTCAATGCTGAAGCTGATGGACCGGCTGGAAAGTGACGTAGAGCTAACCGCTGAAGACCAGGAACAGATGCAGTTTACGATTGACAAGGGCCTGGAACTGCTCGCCAATGCGGCCCGCGAATTGGGCGACCCCAGTATCAATGTCCGTCACGATTGAACCCATGCGGCCAGAAGACTGGCCGGCCGTGCGCGCAATTTACGAAGAAGGCATCGCCACCGGCCTCGCCACCTTTGAAACTGCCGCCCCCGATTGGCACGCCTGGGATGGCGCTCACCTGACCGTCTGCCGGCTGGTGGCCCGCGCAGGCGGTCAGGTAGTGGGGTGGGCGGCCTTAAGTCCGGTTTCCAGGCGTCTGGTTTACCGCGGCGTGGCAGAAGTCAGCGTTTACGTGGCCGGGGCAGCGCGCGGGCGCGGGGTGGGCAAGGCGCTCTTACAGACCCTGATTGCCGACTCTGAAGCCGCCGGGTTTTGGACGTTACAGGCCAGCATCTTCACCGATAACCATGCCAGCCGCGCCCTGCACCGCGCCTGCGGTTTCCGCGAGGTGGGCGTGCGCGAGCGCATTGGACAGCGCGAAGGCGTCTGGCGCGACACCATCCTGATGGAACGGCGCAGCCCCAAGTTCTAACGGGCGTTATGCCCGCACCCGCGCCACAGATAAGGCGTAATCCACCAGCATTCCAGGGATGTCCACGCCCGTCAGCGGCACAGTGGAGTGAAATTCCATCGTGTGGTTGACTTCGTTCACCAGCAGGCCGCGGTCAGGGTCTTCTAACAGGTCAATTGCCACCACGCCGCCGCCAACCGCCTGGCAGGCCTTGACGCTCAGATCATGGATCGCCGGCGTGACGGGGCAAATCTCGGCCTTGCCGCCCCGCGCCGTGTTGGTGATCCAATGGTCTGCGTTGCGGTAGATGGCGCACACCGTGCGGTCGCCGATGACAAAAGAGCGGATGTCGCGCCCCGGCTTGCGAATGTATTCCTGGATATAGAATACCGAGTGCTGTACCGACCCCAGCACTTCCTTATGTTCGAGGACAGCCTCGGCGGCCTCGCGGTCGTTGATCTTCGCCAGCAACCGGCCCCACGAGCCGATCACGGGTTTCAACACCACCGGGTAGCCAACCGTATCCATAATCTCCAGGGCCGCTTCGGGGGTAAAGGCCAGCCAGACGCGCGGTTGGGGCAGGCCGGCCTGCTGCAAGGCCGCCGAAGTGACCAGCTTATCGCCGCAGGTGGCGGCAACATGAGCCATGTTGACCGTAGGAATGCCCCAGGCATTCAATACCTGAGTGGTATACAGCCCGTTTTTATAGGACAGACTGCGCTCCAGTACCACGTCATAAACCTGCCAGGGGCCGGGGTCCGCCAGTTGAAAGGCAATCTTGCGGTCATCAATTTTGTCGTAATCAACCCCCCGCCGCTCCAGGGCTTCAAAAATCCATTTCTCTTCTACGCGCACGCGCGTATACAATACACCAATTTTCATAAGTACCTCTCAAGTACCCGCTGCCATAGCGGATAGCACAGCTTTCGTCATTCCCTGAGTCGTCAGCGGCCCGGCGGGCGGCTCAGCCAGCGCCCGATCAACCGCCGCCTCGATGCGGTCAGCGATGGCGGGCAGACTCCAGGCGTGACGCACCAACAGCGCGGCGCTCAGGATCGCCGCGATAGGGTTGGCAATGCCTTTACCGGCGATATCTGGCGCAGAGCCATGCACCGGCTCGGCCAGGGCCACGCCTTCGCCCCAATTGAGCGAGGGAGCCAGACCCATCCCACCGCACCAGGCGGCGGCCTCATCCGATAGGATATCACCAAACAGGTTGGTTGTAATGATTGCGTCAAAGCTTTCGGGTTCCACTGCCAGCTTCAGGGCGGCGATGTCCACCAGTAATTCATCCACTTCCACCGTTTGTCCTGCGGCACAGGCTTCATCCACTGCCGCGCGCACTGTATCACGGAACAGACCATCGGTTAAGGGCAGGATATTGGCCTTGTGGACGATGGTCAGGCGCTTTCTTCCGGCAGTTTTCATCAATTCCAGGGCGCGGCGGGCCAGCCGCAGCGACGCCCACCGCGTGATGACGCGCTCGGCCACTGCCACCCCGTCGCCTTCCAGGCGCTCGCGCCCGGCATAGAGGCCCTCGGTGTTCTCGCGGAAAACGATCAGGTCCACGCCGGGCCGCGGGGAGACGCGCGGCAGACTGCGCACCGGACGGATGTTGATATATAGGTCCAGTTCCTGGCGCATGGTGAGAATGGCGCTGCGGTAGCCCTCAACTTTGCGGGCCGGCGAAGACACCGCCCCAAACAGGGCCGCTCCGCACGACCGGATGGCGGCCAGGGTTTCAGCGGGAACGGATACCCCCCGTTTTAAAAAGCACTCCCACCCGGCTTCGGCCCAAACAGTTTCTAACCCTGGCAGAGCCGCGCGCAGCACTTCCACTGCCGCGGGGATCACCTCGCGGCCAATGCCATCGCCCTCGATCACGCACAGGCGCGGAGCCATTATGCCGGCTCCTCGCCAGGGAAGCGCCCGTACTTCTTGACATACGGCACAATTCCGCCTTCCGCCAGAATTTCCTGGGCAAAGTGGGGCAGTTCAGGCAGGGGCAGTACGTCCTCACCTGCAATCACCCGCCGGTTGGGGATGTCTAACGTCACTTCCTGGCCGTCCTGCAAGGCGGCTACCAGGTCTGGCGCGACAAACAGCGGAATGCCCAGGTTCAGAGCGTTACGGAAGAAAATGCGCGCGAAGCTGTTGGCGATAATCGCCCCCACCTGGCGGCGGCGCAGGGCCTCGACGGCGTACTCGCGCGAGGAACCACAGCCAAAATTATCCGTTGCCACAATTAAATCGCCGGGTTGGGCGTTTTGAGCAAATTCGGGCCGCGCTTCAATAAAGGCCGCCTGACCTACGTCGGCATCGGGGCGCATATAGGGAGCATAACGACCGGGGACAATCTGATCCGTATCAACATCCGCGCCGAATTTCCATACTTTTGCCATGTGTGCTCTCCTTGTTTACAGGTTTCTGGGGTCGGTAATCACACCCGTCAGGGCAGTGGCGGCGGCCACCGCTGGGGAAGAAAGATAAATCTTCGAGGTTGGAGCGCCCATGCGCCCTTTAAAGTTGCGGTTACCGGTGGAAAGGCAGACATCGTCATCCCCCAACGTTCCTTGGTGACGGCCCATGCAAGGCCCGCAACCGGGGGTGGTGAGCGTCGCCCCGGCAGACAGCAGCGCCGCCAGCGTGCCGTCTTCTGCCGCGCGGGTCATCTCGCGGCTGGAAGCCGGGGTAATCAGAAAGCGCACGCCGCTCGCCACCTGCCTGCCGCGCAGGATTTCGGCGGCCTGGCGCAAATCTTCGTAGCGCCCATTGGTGCAGGTTCCCAAAAAGATCACATCCACGCGCGTGCCGGCCACCTGCGAGATATCCACCACCTGATCCACCTCATGAGGCAGGGCGATTTGTGGTTCCAGAGTTTCCAGATCAATAATGATCGTGCGGGCGTACTCCGCGTCGGGATCCACGCGCAGCCACTCTGGCACGCTGAAACGCTCGGCTACCTCGCCTTCGGGAGGGATGATGCCCACCTTGGCGCCCACTTCCACCGCCATCGAGGCCAGCGTTTGCCGGCCAGGCAGCGGCAGCCATTCCAGGCCGTGATACTCTACTGCCGCGTAATTGGCCCCGGCGATGGTCAACACCTGGCAAACCTTGAGAGACAGGTCTTTGGCGTCTGCGCCGGGGCGGAAGCGCCCGTTGACCTGCACCCGCACCGTTTCGGGAACGCGCAACCAGGTGCGCCCGGTGGCCCAGATGAGGGCGATGTCGGTGGAACCCATGCCCGAACCAAAGGCCCCCACTGCCCCATAGCTGGTGGAATGCGAATCGGACCCCAAAACAATCTTGCCCGGCGCGGCGATTTGCTCTTCCACCAGGACCTGATGGCAGATGCCGCGCCCCACTTCAAACAGCCGCACGCCCTGTTCGCGCGCAAAGCGCCGCACCTGGTTCTGCTGGTTCGCCACCCCCACCGTCGAGGCCGGTGAGACGTGATCCAGCACCATCACCAGTTGGGCCGGGTCTTTCACACTGGCAACGCCCAGTTCTTCTTGCATGATCTTGATGATGCTGGGCGAGAGCGAGTCGTGGCTCATCACCACGTCTGGGCGGACGACCACCAGATCTCCGGCGCGGACGGGCCGCCCGGCGGCATGTGAAAGGATTTGTTCAGATAGTGTTTGTCCCATGCGGTTCTCTCCGTATTAATAAAAATATTTGGCTCTTTAAGCGGTTTCCACGTTCTTGCCCACGTGCGCGGCATATAACAGCCGGTCCACTTCATCCAGCGTAAGGGCGCGCTGGTCAGAGAGGTGCTTGATCTCTTCGGTAATGCGCTTGACCTGCTCGTCGCTCAGGTTCAGGCCCAACTGCTCCACCCGGTGGCGGATGGCGTTCCAGCCGGTCAGACGGTGGGCAATGTGGATGTAGCGCGTCAGGCCAAAATCTTCAGGACGCAGGATTTCATACGTCGAGGGGTTGTTGAGAACGGCCTTGGCGTGAATGCCGGCTTTGTGGGTAAAGGCCGAAAACCCGGTGATGTAGTTATTGAAGGGGATGTCAATCCCGACCAGGCTGGCGACGTAGCGGTCCAGTTCCAGCAGGCCAGGCAGGTTGTATTTGGCAACCAGGTTTGGGTTCACGGCATAGAGGCGGGCCACCAGCCCCCCTAGTGGAGTGATGCCGTTGCGCTCGCCGATCCCCAACACGCAGGTGTCGATGTGCGTGGCCCCAGCCTCGAGGGCTACGAAAGCGTTGGCAATGGCACAGCCGGTATCGTTGTGACCGTGGAATTCGATATCGGCCTTTACACGCGCCCGCAAGCCCTTAACCAGTTCGTAAATCTGGCGCGGCGTGCCGATCCCAACCGTGTCGGCAATACCCACCCGGTGAACGCCAATGGCGTCTACCGCCTCATATACCCGGAAGAGGTCTTCGGGGTTACTGCGCAGGCTGTCTTCGGTGCTGAAGCGCATTTCGACGTTTTGGGTCTTCAGGTAGCTCAACACTTCCTGAGCCGTCTCGATAATTTTGTCAATGCTCTTGCCGTGGCTGAACTCGCGCAGGTATGACGATGTGCCGATGACCACATCCACCCCATCCACGCCGGTATCTACCGCCCGCTTCACATCATCCAAGGCACAGCGGGTATGCGTCAGCGTTTTGGCGCGCAGGCCCAGGCCGGCAATCGTCCGGCAGTCCTTTTCAGATTGGGGGGAAGCGCATGGGGTGGTTAACTCGATATATTCCACGCCGAACTCATCCAGCAGCCGGGCAATGGTTACTTTCTGTTCGGTGGAAAAAAAGGCGTTGACGAACTGCTCCCCCTCGCGCAGCGTCGATTCAATGATGAAAAACCTTTCCAGACTCATGCGGTGTGCTCCTCTTATCAAAATCAATAAAAACGGGCTTGCCATTTTCTGGTAAGCCCGTTTGGTTCCTGTGTTCCAACCCCATTATTCAGGGGAAACGCCGCTTACCAGATTCGCATCTGGCTTCTTGGCCTTGCCCTGCTTCTTGGGGTCGCTGTTATTCTGCTCGCACGGCGTGACGGCAGAATAACAGAAACGCGATAATGCCAGGATATCAATACTTGCGATCATGTCTCTCTCCGGCAACAAAAAACCACCCCGCCGGTGATCTGGTGGGGTGGCTGCCTCAATCCTCGTGCTTTGGAAAGACAACTTACCAGTTCACCGGCTGGTGTCTGGTGCGCTTCTTCCCTTCCTTCTTGGAGAACAATTGACGGTACATTACGCACGATTATAGGGTATTTTGAAGGAAAGTCAATGAGGGAAATTTTTAACAGTTCGTTAAGAGAGGTGGTTGGGCCAGAGCGAATTTCGATCGAGGCTCCGGGCCGTTGCGGCTCGCCCCGTCCATGAGTACAATCTGGCATGGATCGAAACGAATCTTAACAAAAAAACGGATACCCTCTTGATGCGCTACCCGCTTCCTTTTCACTTCGATGTTTCCCCCAACCGCTCGGTTTTAGCTTTAGACGGCGGATCGTGGCTGTTTGGAGAAGCCCAACCACTGTTTACCCTCACCATTAACGGTCAAACGGTTGACGCCACCGGCCTGAAGCCACTGCCAATGCAAAGTTACCAATCCGCGCCAGACGTACAGACCGAAGTTTACGCTTTTGAAGGCGATGGTTTCCGCGTGGAGTGGGAACTGCGCCGCTACGCAGGCATGGCCCTGGTCGAAGCCCGCCCACTGCTGACCTGGCTGGCCCCCCGCCCCGGCATCCTCACCCGGATGGACAGCCTGACCCTGCGCCTGGTCTCCGGCGCGCACACTTTGTTCACCTACCGGGGTGGGTGGGGCAACGAATTCTCGCCCGAAGTGCGCCCGCTGGCCGGTGATGGCGTGGTGATGGAAGCCGACGCCGGGCGTTCCTCGAAAGTTTTTCATCCCTGGTTCGATCTCACCCATGCCGCCAGCGGTGAGCACCTCAGCGGCAGCATCGCCTGGTCGGCCAACTGGGAATTTACCTTCCGGCCTCACCCCGCGGGCGGGTGGCAGATCAGCGCCGGGCTGTTAGCGCGCGAGTTCAGCCATACCCTGCGCACGGGGGAACGCTTCGAGGCCCCCTGGATGGTGCTGGTATTGGGCCGCGACCTGAATGAGGTCTCCCAGCAGTACGCACGCGTGGGCCGCGCGCACTGGTACACGCGCACGCCCTTCGCCGCCCAACTGCCCATTGAGTGGAATCACTGGTGGCCGTATGAAGACGCCGAGATCAACGAACAGGTGTTTCTCGCCAACGTAGAAGAGGCCGCTCAACTGGGCGTAGAAGTATGTACGCTCGATGCTGGCTGGTTCGGCCCTTCCGACGCCGGCACGTTTTGGGAATACTACCGCGGCGATTGGGACCGCGTTAATGAGCGGCGTTTTCCCAATGGACTGCGCCCGCTGGCGGACCGTACCCACGCCCTGGGAATGCGTTTTGGCATCTGGTGTGAGATCGAAGGGCTAGGAGAGAAAGCTCAATTGGCCGTTGATCACCCCGATTTTGTCGCTACACGCGGCGAGAAGCGCCTGGGCGGGGTTTGCTTTGGCAACCCCGCCGTGCAGGAGTGGGCCTACCAGACCCTCCGCCGCCTGATCGTTGACGTGGGCGCCGATTGGATCAAGCTGGATTACAACCTGGACTTTGGCCTGGGCTGTGACCGCGCCGATCACGGCCATCAGCCGGGCGATGGGCTGATAGCACATGCGCGCGGATTTTTCGCAACAATTGAACGCCTGCGCCGCGACTTCCCTCAGGTTGTCCTCGAAAACTGCTCTTCGGGCGGCCTGCGCATTGACCTTCTAACCCTGCGCCATCTGGATATGACCTTCCTCTCCGACCCCGATTACCCGGTGCATGACCTGCAGATCTTCTGGGGGGCCAGCACCATGTTGGCCGCCGAACGCCTGCTGCACTGGAGTTTTTGCGAATGGCGGCACGACCCGCCCTATCCCCCGCAGACCTTTAATCCGCGCGACCCGGCCCTCACCCGCCGCCAGTTTGATTATTACACCCGCATTGGCATGTTAGGGGCTTATGGCATCTCGCAAAAGCTGCCCCTGCTGCCCAATTGGGTGCGCGAGCGTTACCGCCAGCATCACCGCATCTACCGCGAGGTGGTGCGCCGCTTTATCCGCGAGGCCGACCTCTACCGTCTGTCGCCCCAACCCCGCCGCTCGTTAGAAAGCAGCCGAGCCAACGCCGGCGATGGCCTGTGCGCCTTCCAGTACGCACTGCCAGACGGCAGCGCCCATCTGCTGTTTGTCTTTCGCCTGGCCGGGCCGGCCAGCACTACCCAGGTGCGCCCTCAAGACCTGAACCCCACCGCCCACTACCGGGTAGAAGGGTTAGAGGGCGAATTCCAGGCCGAGTTCACCGGGCGGCAGTTGATGGAGCAAGGCCTGGCTTTCGATCACCTGCTGGAAGAAGATTCGGCCTTGCTGCGGCTGACGCGGCTCTAAGCTACATCTTCAGGGCCGCCTCGGCCTCATCGAGATGTTCTCCCCGGTGGAGCGAGCGTTCTACCCAACGCTTGTTGTAGTTGTAGATTTCCTCCAACAACGCTGGGGAAAAGGTCTCTAACCGGCGGTCAAGCGCCTCGGCAGTTTCAAGGGCAATGCGCGCGGCTTCGCGCGGCGGGATGGCTGCCCACAACGGCAGGGAGAGATCATTCACAAAGATATCAATCTCAGGGATAAAGAGCCTGCCATCCTGTTCTGTACGATCTAAAACGTACAACACGCGCCGGTCCCAAAAGGCCAGGTGTGCCATCACCACGCCCACCGTCCAATGCTCGCCAACCGGGTGCAGCATCTCTTCATCGCTCAAGCGGGCGGCCAGCGCGCGCATTCGCCCGGTAGATGCGCGGTTGCGGTCTACATAACTTCGATCCAGCGCCATAAGAAAACCTCCCTACTCTAATTTGTATCAATTTTTGTGTAAGCGGCTGTACCAGTTTCGTCCCCCAAATCCATTTTATTCAGATTTTAATCATGTTAATTATATTCATCATTGGCCGGTTTGCGGCCAGTTCAGTTGTTCATCTCTGTAAAGGAGAGGATATGATTTTCACGGCCAAACCTGCTCATACACTCCATCCGCTTCTGACCTTCCTGGTGATTGCGGCGCTGGCGCTTTCGAGCGCGGCGCAGGCGCTCACCTTTGGCGCGGCCATCCCGCCGCTGGCACTGCCAGCGGCGGCAGATTCATCTATTTTCCCCCTGGCGTTCCTCGCCGTTCCCAACCCATCCGCGCCCTACCAGGCACTGACGGCGCAGGGGGCCATCCGCTTTGCTGCCGACCGTGTGGATTTCGACGCCGCCGGCATTCAGTTGATTTTTGAAGGGGCCGGCCCCGCCGCGCAACTGACCGCCGGTCGCCCGCTGGAAGGCGTTGCCAATTACTATATCGGACGTGACCCTGCCGGCTGGCGCACGGCCATGCCCACTTATGGCGAGGTTCGCTACCAGCAGCTCTACCCCGGCATTGACCTGCGCTACGAGAACCAGAACGGCCTGCTGAAAGGCACGTACACTGTTGCCCCCGGCGCGGACCCCAGTCTCATTCGCTGGCGCTACCAGGGCGCGCGTGACCTTAACGTTGACCCTGCCAGCGGCAATCTGCTGTTGACCTTTGGCGCGCAGGGCCGCCTGGTAGAGCGCGCTCCGGTCGCCTGGCAGGAAATGGAAGGACGGCAATGGCCCGTGAAAGCCAGTTACGTCATTGAAGATGGCCGCGTAGGGTTCGCTCTGGGAGCTTACAACCCCGCCCTGCCCCTCATCATTGACCCGGTGATCGCCTACAGCTCTTACCTGGCCGGCTCGCACATAGACTATGCCAAGACTATCGCCGTAGATGGACAGGGTCACGCCTACATTGCCGGTTCTACGCTCTCGACCAACTTTATCAATAAGCCTGGGGCCAGCGGAGCGAAAGAGGATGTTTGGGTCGTCAAGCTAAATCCTGCCGGCAGTGCCTGGATATACGTCACCTACCTGGGCGGCAGTGATATGGACATCCCCAGTGAAATTGAGATTGACGACAGCGGCAACGTTTACCTCACCGGTACGACGGCCTCTTCCAACTTTCCCACTGCCAGCGCCGCTCACCCCAACCAGATTGGCGGGTTTGACCTCTTTGCCGTCAAGCTGAACGATTCGGGCGGGATTGTCTACAGCACCTACCTGGGCTCCAATTACACCGATGATCCCGGCGGCATCGCAGTGGATGGCCAGGGCAGCGTTCACATCATTGGCAAGATCCTCAGCGGCATGGGAATAATCAAGTTGGGATCAGACGGCAGCGAACGCTATTCCGTTTACTACCGGGCCAACGTCTATGGCGAAAATTCAGCTTCCAGCGTGGTAGTCAACCAGGCCGGTGAAGTCATTATCGCGGGCCAGAGCGGTCAGAATGGCCTTGAAACAACCCCCAACGCGATCCAATCACTGTGCGACGGCGTATCAGATCAATACCGTTCCTGCCGAGGCGATGTGTTTATCCTGAAACTGAACAATGCCAACAGCCAGAATGATTTACAGGTGTTGTACGCTAGCTATTTTGGCGGTAAGAACATCGACTCTGCGGAAGACATCGTCATCGGCCCAGATGGCTCGTTCTATCTCACCGGCAAGACCATCTCATCAAACTACGCCACCACCGCCAACGCTCATGCCCGCACCTGCCCCAGCGGGGTGGATCCCAATGACGCCGACTCCTGCCTGGATTATGAGGCTTTTATCCTTAAGCTCTCCGCGGATCTCAGCCAGGTGTTGTACAGCTCCTATTACGGCGGCGATGCCAAAGATTTTGGCCTGGCGATTGACGTAGACAACAACCATTCGGCTTATATCACCGGCTGGACAGAAGGCAACGATATTCCCCTTGTGAACCAACTGATGGATTTTAACCAGGGCATCTGCTATACCTATTACAACCACCCGCGCTTGTGCATCGAAGGATTTATTGCCCAGTTCGACGCCAACGGCGCATTGGTCTTTAGCACCTTCCTGGGCGGCACCAACGATGATTTTGCCAACGACCTTGCGGTGGACAGCAACGGCGCCGTTTACGTGGTAGGCGAAACTTCATCCATCAATTACCCGACCACGGCCGGCGCGCTGCAAACCTCGGTTGCCCTCATGCCGGGCCGGCAGGGGTTTGTCACCAAAGTAGGATCTGGGAGCAACCCGCCGCCGGACCAATTCAGCCACCGCACCTACCTGCCTTACTCCGTCCGGTAGCCGCTGGTAATCTTAGGGATGAGCCGCGGGCAAAGCCCGCAATCTACATACCGTTTTCCTTGTGAACACCCGCTCTACGAGCCGTTTGTGGAGCGGGTAGATCTTTAATTACACAATTGTATTAGCGATAAATTAGGTATATGATATGAATTAAGTTTTTATTCAAACGGGTTTTGCGAGACAACAACCATTTGCACAGAAGCTTTTATCCGTATTCATCTGCAATCACTCATCACAACCGAAGAGGGGATTTATGAAGCGGTTATCCAGCATCTTCCTGCTGCTCTTTTTGGCGCTGGCTCCACTGACCCGGCCTGTGAATGTTCAGGCGGCCGGCGTGGTGGGCGATGGAACCCCCGCCAGTTGCACCTCTAACCTGCTGGCCGAGGCCCTGGAAGGCGGCGGAGAAGTCACCTTCAACTGTGGGCCGGAACCTGTGCAGATCATGGTAGATACCTTTGTCATTTCCAACCCCACTATTGTGGACGGCGGCGGGAAAATTACGCTGGATGGCGAGGGTTTACGCCAGGTTTTCCTCATCCAGCCGGGCGCCAGCCTGACCCTACGCAATATCGAACTGGTGAACGGTGGGATTGACCCCGGCAGCGGCGGGGCCATTGCCAATTATGGCACACTGACGCTGGAAAATGCTTCCATCCGCGCCAGCCAGGCCCCCCATGGCTACGGGGGCGGCATCTATAACGAAGGGACGCTGACCCTCACCCACAGCCAGGTGCGCGATAATGTTTCTGGCTCCCAATTCACCGGTGGGGGCATTTATAACGCCGCCGGTGGCTCTGTGACGGTCGAAAACAGCGTGATTGCGGGCAATTATGCCGATTCCGGCGGCGGAATCGCCAGTGCCGGTATGCTTACTGTGCGCGACAGTCTGGTGCAGTCGAATGTGGCCCGCGCTGGCCTGGGCGGCGGGCTGGAAGTCAGCGGAACCGTCCTGGTGGAGAACACCGACCTGCAAAACAACTTCGCGGAAGTGGGCGGTGGAGCCATCTCAGCCGGGGCCGCTGCCAGCCTGATAGTGCGTGACAGCCGGTTGACTGCCAACAGTACCAACCGCTCTCTGCCCAACGGCGGCTTTGGGGGCGGTATTTACAACGCCGGAAACCTGACCCTGGAACGTTCCACCCTGGACGGCAACCTGGCTTATTATGGCGGCGGGCTGTATACGTATGATGCCGCGGCGAATGTCAGCGTGACGGCCAGTCTATTCAGCGCCAACCAGGCCTACTATGTGGGCGGCATTTACATGGTAGGAAATTCGCTCAACCTTGAAAATTCCACGCTGAGCGGCAACATTGCTTCAGAAGGCACGGCCGGCGGGTTATTCGTTGACGGCGGGACGACGGCGCTCCTGTACCTGACCTTTTCGGGCAACCGGGCGCTGGCGGGGGGCGCCATGGATTGGGCCGATGGCCTGCAATCGCTCTCTCTGCGCGGCATTCTCCTGACGGGCAGTCAGGGGGGCAACTGCGGTCACCCCCTCAGCGGCTACTCAGCCGGCTATAACCTTTCGGATGATGAGACCTGTGGATTGGACAGCACCGGCGACCAGGAAATGGTTGATCCGAGGCTGGGAGCGCTGGCCGATAACGGCGGGGCGACCCTCACCCATCTGCCCGCTCCGGGCAGCCCGGCCATTGATACGGGCGGCTCCACCTGCCCGGCCGTAGACCAGCGCGGCGTGGCCCGCCCATCTGACGCGGCCTGCGATGTTGGCGCGGTGGAAACGGCCCCTCAGCCAGAAATCTGCGGCGGGGTGTTTACGGCAATCGCCGATGCCACCCTCGACAGCCTGGCCCCCACGACCAATTGGGGCGGGCAGAGTGATCTTCAGGTGATGCGCCCGGTGGATGGCGAAAAACGCGCCCTGGTGCGCTTTGATCTCTCCGCCGCCTTCCCCGGCGAGGCTTACATTCGCAGCGCCGTGCTGGAACTGCCGCTGGCCCAGGCCGCCGCGCCCCCACCCGGCGACCTGCTGGAAGTACGCAGCGTGGCGGGAGCCTGGGAAGAAGCTCAGGTGACGTGGAACACCGCCCCAGACCTGCCCGTCGCCTTTGCGCGCGGAGGCGTGGTGGGTGAGGATGGAGCCATTCGCCTGGATGTTACCGCCCTGGTAACGCATTGGGCCACCGGCCAGATTGCCGAGACCAGCCTGGCGCTGCTCCCCGCCGCTCAGGGCGTAGACCTGACCTTAACCAGCCGCGAGGGGCAAACTGGTCCACGCCTGCACGTAGATTGCTCGCCTGCCCCTCGGCCCAACCCCGCCGACTCTCTGGCGCGCAGTGCCGCTCAGGAAGCCGGTCTACAGCGCCTGACGGCGGCCTCGGCGTTGGCCCCCCGCGTGGATACCGAAGGCGGTAAAGTGGTTTTCGCTGAGTTCGACCTGCTGCCCCCTACTGACACGGCATCTGACCCCGCCGCAGCCGCCGCCTGGTTCCTCGAAGCCTACCGTGACCTGCTTGGCCTGACCGACCCTGCCTATACCTGGCAGTTGGCCCGCCGCTCTGATGATAACCAGCATATCTTTTTCCGGCAGTTGTACAACGGCCTGCCCGTACTGGCGAGTGAGATCGCCGTACATTTTTCCGCCGGGCATCTTGTGGGCCTCAGCGGGCGTTATGCCACCGAAATGGGGCTTCCGCCTATTCCCCTGCTGGCAGTTGATTTTGCTGAACAGTTGGCCCGCACCGCCGCCGACCCACAGGCTGAGCGGGTAGGTGATACCCAACTGCGCTACCTGGACCCCAACCTGATCGGCGGCGGCCCGTCCGCACTGCCTGCCGCTGGCCCGCAGGCCAGTTCAGACCTGAGACCGCCCCGCCTGGCTTTCCTTCCTGAGACTCTCGCCCCCGCCTTCCCGCGCCTGGCCTGGCAGGTCAACCTGCGCGGGCCCGCCGGTCATCAGGCAGTATGGATTGATGCGCACACCGGCCGCGTGTTGTATACCGAGGTGGAACGCGACGAGGGCTTCGACCTCGACCTGGAAGACGGCAATAACGAAGACCCCGAAGACCTGTGCGGCTGGTTCGACGATGACGACATCCCTTGGAACGCCGATGCCGACGCCGCCATGACCGCTAACTCTATGCAGGTAATCTACAACTGGTGGCGCAATAACCTGGGCCGCGATTCTTATGATGGCGATGGGGAACAAATGGAGGTGAACATTCACGTCTATTACAATCCCCTTAACGCCTCTTACGGCCTGTGCGACCTGTTCTTTGTCGGCAACGGTATGGGCCGGCTGGATATTATGGCCCACGAGTTCACCCACGCCGTGACGGAAAGCGAGATTGGCTGGCTGGGCTCTTCCGGCCAGACCGGGGCGTTAAATGAAAGTTATTCCGATATTTTTGCCGCCCTGATTGACGGTAACTGGACGATTGGCGAAGGCTCGCCCCTGGGCATTATCCGCGACATGAGCAACCCACCGGCTTATTCCATCGGGTGCAACGGCATGTCTTTTAACCACCCCGACCGGATGAGCCGCTACCTTAACATCACCTGCGATAAGGGCGGCATACATGCCAATACCGGCATTAACAACAAAGCCGCTTATCTTATCATCTGGGGTGGGACGCACAACGGCCGCATCGTCAGCGGCCTGGGCGCCAATAAAGCCGCCCGCCTGTTTTATAACATCATTGCCAACCGGCTGGGTAGCGGCGCGAACCTGACCGATGCCGCCAACGCGGCCATTGCTGAGGCCAAGAGCCTGCGCGGCGCGGGGTTCTTCAACACCGGCGATATTTGTCAGGTGATCAATGCTTATACGGCAGTGGAACTCAGCTCAGGCGACAGCGACTGCAACGGCCTGGAAGACGGCGCTCAGGATGATGACGGCGATGGCATTTTTAACGCCTATCCCAACGGCGCCCGCTGGGATAACTGCCCCCTGGTGAGAAACTGGTCCCAGCGTGACGTTGACGGCGACGGCCTCGGCGACGCCTGCGACAGCGACAACGATAACGATGGAGTCTTCAACGATCGTGACAACTGCCCCCTGATGTACAACCCCTCACAGCGCGACCGCGATAACGACAAGGTCGGTGACGCTTGCGACGATGATATGGATGACGATTACATCCCCAATTCCCTCGACAACTGCCCCTCGATTGAGAACTACAACCAATCGGACGTGGACCTGGACCAGGTGGGGGATGTTTGTGACGCAGACGCCGACAACGACCGGCTGTGTAACATCGGCGGGCCGCGTGCCGGTGGGGTGAATGGCATTCCGATGGGCGGATGTCAACCAGGCGGTGGGCGCCTTAACCTGTTTACACCCATCGACAACTGTTCGCTGGTGGTGAACCCCGGCCAAGAGGACAGCGATAACGACAGCGTGGGCGATGCCTGTGATTTATGCCCCGGCATTCAGACTTCTGATAACAGCGACCCCGACCGCGATGGGCGCGGCAGTGGCTGTGATGAGGACGATGATAACGACGGCGTCCCCGATTACAACCCCGATGGTTCTCCCCTGGATAACTGCCGCGAAGTCCCCAACGCCAATCAGATGGACACCGATAAGAACGGGATCGGGTACGATTGTGATGAAGCCGAGCAGGAACGGCTTAAATCACTCTTCGACCGGTTCCTGCGCGTGCGCTTCCGGGCTGATATGCTGCGTCTTCCGGTTCCGATTTGCCCGCAGTGCGGCGTGGGTTTCTTGCCCAGGAACTTGGAAAGCCTGGTCAACATCCAGCTTCCGGTGAATGCGTATGCCCGCATCGTGGACAGCACCGGCAAGATCATGGCGCGTTCCGAAGGCGCGGCGGCGCTGACGCAACTGCGCTTCCGCCCGGCGCCTCTGGCGCTGAATCCGGCGCTCAGGCTCCAGCAGAACGCCCAGGCGCTGTTAGACTGGACAAACCAGGCCGCCGCCTCTTCCGCGGTGACTTCGTATTACCTGGAGATCGTCCCGGCCCCAGAGGTTGACCGTACCCAGGAGTATGACTTGAGCGTCACCATCGAAGAACGTGTCGTTCCGCCGGGCGGGCAGGGCGGGCCGATTTATTTGCCATTCATCGGGAGATAATGCTTTCGGCGTTTGGCTTAACTGCCAGCGCCGCCCTGTTCGGCCAGTAGTTCGCGCAGGCGGGGATGATCTTTATAAAAGCCCCAATAGCGGGGCGGCAGCAGTACGGCAATGCGGCACATGATCTCATCGGTATACTGCTTGAGCTGCTCATCGCGCGCGTCGCGGCTGAGCGGCGGCAGGGTAAAGGCCGGGCCGAATTTTAACGTCACGCACGGGCGGCGCAGGGTTCTTAACTTTTTAAAGAACTCATCCGTCCCGGCAATGCCCACCGGCACAATGGTAGTATTGGTCTTCGCCGCCAGCAGGGCCGCGCCGGGCTTGCCTTCCTGCAACTGCCCGTTGCGGCTGCGCGTGCCTTCGGGGGCAATCCCCAGGGCCACGCCAGAGCGCAGTACTTCCACCGCTTTACGAAAAGCAGTGAAATCGGCTTTGTCGCGGTCCAGCCAGATGACCCCCCCGGCCTTTAAAATATAGTTGAAGATCGGGTACTTCAGGTATTTATCGGCGACCAGAGCGGTAATATCCGGGCGGGCCGGGTTGGTAAACAGGTAGAGCGTATCCATACGGCTCATATGATTGGTCGTGACCAGTACCGGGCCTTCTTTAGGAAGGTGTTCCGTACCCAGGTACTCCACGCGCGCCACCGTGCGCAGCAATGGGTCGAGAATGGCGTGAAGTTGTTGTCGGTTCATGACGCCGCCCTTATTTTAAAAACCACCCCAAACCGATTAATCGTTCGAAGCCACCGGCAGACGCTTCGCTCTCCGCTCTTTCCAGATTTCAAAAATCGCGGGAGCCAGGGAGATCAGGATAATTGCCAGGATGACAAGCGAGAAGTTCTCTTCGACAAAGGGCAGATTGCCAAAGAAATACCCGGCCCAAATAAACAACCCTGTCCACACGATTCCGCCGAAAATATTATAGCTAATAAAGTAAGTGTAACGCATCTTCCCAATGCCGGCCACGAAGGGGGCAAAGGTGCGCACGATGGGGACAAACCGCGCCAGGAAGATGGTCTTGCCGCCGTGTTTTTCGTAAAAAGCCTGTGTGCGGTCCAGGTGTTCTTTTTTCAGCCAGCGTGATTTCGTGGTGAACACCTTCGGGCCGACCGTGTGACCAATCCAGTAATTGGCCGTGTCGCCCAAGACGGCCGCAGATGCCAGCAGGAGGAACAGCAGCCAGGGGTTAAGCGTGGAACTGGCCGCGGCAATGGCCCCGGCGGCAAACAAAAGCGAATCGCCCGGCAGAAACGGCATGATGACCACGCCGGTTTCGACGAAAATGACTACGAACAGCGCCAGGTACGTCCAGACGCCGATGGCATCAATGATAACCGGCAGTTCTTTGTCCATGTGCAGGACGAAGTTAATCACCCATTCGACAATTTGTTGGATCGTTTCCATGCGGTAAGGTCTCCAAAGGAAAGTTAATCTGCCGTTTCACGCCTCAAGATACGATTCCCACCCCACAGCAGCAGGAGGAGCAGGAGCGCCAGAATGCCCAGCCCAAGCGGGGCGACCGGGGCCAGAGACGTAATCCACTGCGGCGTAGATGGACCGGGCTCCACCATGCCGTTATAGAGGGTCAGCACGCTTAACCCGTTCCACAGCCCGTGCAGGGCCACTGCGGTCAGGTAAGCGATTCCCAGGCGCAGGTAAGCGCCGTGCTTCCAGGCCGCGGCCAGACTCCAGCCGACCAGGGCCGAGGTAGCAATGTGCAAAACAGCCGTGCCAGAGCGCGCAACCGCCAGCGAGGCCCAACCCTCGACAGGCGCGCCAGATAGGTTGAGCAGGCTTTCGATCAGGGCAAAGGCCCCGCCGCAGACTGCGCCCATCGCAAAGCCCTGCGCCGGAGAAAGATCGCGCCCGACCATCGCCCACAATGCCAGCGGTTTCAGCAGTTCTTCGATCAGCGGGGCCATACCCGAAAGCACCGCCAGAATCACGTAAATAACCAGCGGGTTTTGCAACAGCGGGCGCACTAACACCAGCAGGTTTTCGGGGTTGTTTTGCAGGGCTTCAAGCCGCACGGCAAACCGCTGAATTTCTGCCGCCCAGGCCGGGTCACTGCTGATTGCCAGGACTACCAGCACCATGACAAAGGCAAACCCCATTACTTCCACCGCCATAATGACCGGCGTGGAAATAAAAATGGAAAAATTCAGCGCGCCCCACCCCTGCTTAGGCCCATCAGAGGGCAGACGGCGGCGGGCTATTTCGATCACCCACCAGATGGGGATGCCAATGACCAGCAGGTTAATCGGCGGCAGGATCAGCCAGGCCAGGTTCTCTTGCTGAGAGGCCGCGCTGCCCAGGGCCAGCGCCAGCGGCCACAGCAGCAGCAGCGCCCAGGCCAGCCGGTATCCCAGCAGGCCAACCGGCCACGCGGCAGGCCGGTTCATCAGGCGCAAAACGCTGTAAGCCAAAGAGGGCGCAGCCAAAACAGCAGTCAACAGCGCGATCCACGCCAGGTTAAAGACCCCGATGCTCTCTGCCAGCGGCAGGCTTTCGCCAAAAATGCCGGCCAACCCCGCCAGTCCCAGAACCCCCGCCGCCGCCACCGATAACAGCAGTCCCAGGGCGCTGACCAGGGCCTGCAGGATGGCCGAGGGATCATTCCGCGCGGAGGTCGCCATGCTTACTTTTCCTCGATGGTGATGGAGATCACTTTGTCGCCAGGCCCGTTGGGCTGCTGCGGGTTGCGCAGCGTCAGCTTTTTGAGGACTTCCATGCCTTCGATCACTTCGCCAAAGGCGGTATACCTGCCGTTCAGATCTGGAAACGGCGCTCTGGTGATAAAGAACTGACTGCCGCTGGACCCCGGCCCAAAGTTCACCAGGCCCACCACACCGGCCTGGTCAAATGTCAGGTCGGTAATCTCTTCGTCAAAGCTGTAGCCGGGGCCGCCCATGCCGCTCCCTGAAGGGTCGCCTGACAGCGCCAGTTGATCGGTAACCTGGTAGAAGGTGATGTTGTCATACCAGCCGTTGCGGGCCAGAAACACGAAGCTGTTCACCGCTTTGGGCGCTTTATCGGGGAAGAGCTGAAGCTTGATCGTCCCCTTTTCGGTCTGGATGACGGCAATATACTGTTTGGCCGGGTTGATCTGCGCGGGCGGGCAGTAGGTGAACTGCCGGTCTTGCAGCTTAAACAGCGCCAAAATCGATTCCAGGCTGGCAACATCGCGTGGGCCGTCGTAGCGCAGGCCGTTTAAAAGAAGGAACGGCGTACCGGGGATTTCGGTTTTAATGCCGTAATCCTGAGCGGCTTTGACTTTATCGCGGACTGCCTGGCTTTGCATATCGGCCTGGAATTTCTCCACATCGAGGCCCAGGGTTTTGGCCTGTTCGGCGGCCCAGGTGGCAAACTGGTCTTCCGGCAGCCCGGCCCACTCTTCCTGGGTGGCAAAAATATGCTCGCTCATCTCCCAAAACTTGCCCTGCCGTCCGGCGGCTTCAGCCGCCGCCGCCGTAGAGATTGACAAACTGTGACCCGGAAGCGGGAAGTGCCGGTAGACCAGGCGAACATCGTCGGGGTGTTTTTCATAGAGTTGCGCCAGCACGGGCGCAATTTGAGCGCAGTACGGTCATTGATAATCAGAATATTCCGTGATCGTTAACACCGCGCTGTCTTTGCCCAGCGTCCAATCGTCCGCGCCGGGTGGGGGGAACTTGGAAGTCTCTGCCGGGTCTGGCGTAGGAACGGTGCTGACCACTTTACAGGTCATCGCCGCCAGGGCCGGGTCTTTGGTGGGCATTGCCGGGCGGGTAGAGGTCGCCGTGGCGGCCGGAGTGGCCGTAGCCGCCGGGGCCAGGCCCGCCGCCGAACAGCCCACCAACAGCGCGACCGCCGCTGCGTACAGAAGGAACCAGAGTTTGCGCATTGGTCTCTTTCTCGCTATTCCAGGTTGTATCGTCTTACGACCATGCATAAATAAACACAATTTCTTGCCATGCCATCAGCTCGCCCGGCGGGCAATTCGCTCCAGAACAACCCGGCGGATTTGCGACTGCACGGTCTCAAAAGGCTGGCTTGCATCAATCGTAACCCAGCGTTCTGGATCCTGGCGCGCCAATTCCAGGTATCCCTGCCGAACGCGCTGGTGAAAAGCCAGCGCGTAAGCATCTAAACGGTTCCATTCGCTGCCTCTGCGCTTGCGGCTCAGACCGACTTCCGGGGCGATATCCAGCAAGATGGTCAGATCGGGCCACAGGTTGCCGGTGGCAAAGTTGAGCAGCTCACGTAACAGGTTCAGATCGGTTCCATGACCATACCCCTGGTAGGCCAGGGTAGAGTCGGCGTAGCGATCGCACAGCACCAGCGTCCCCCTGGCAAGTTCCGGGCGGATACACTGCTCGACCAACTGCGCGCGGGCGGCCAGAAAGAGCAAAATCTCGGTGCGC
>Ga0073932_1002207_pt1 | contig 31601 bp, 30 predicted proteins | sample DewCreD2012metaG_FD_76967 | JGI IMG/M metagenome (GOLD analysis project Ga0073932, IMG submission 76967) | Hot spring sediment bacterial and archeal communities from British Columbia, Canada, to study Microbial Dark Matter (Phase II) - Dewar... ...
CATGCCCCTGAACGGAGATTCTCTGGACCACGTCCTTGACCGAGGTGATGGCATGAAAATAGGTGTTGCGAGCTTTTTCCCGGAGATCTTTATCGCTGCCTCTCTCGACTTCCAATCCCTTGAGAATCTGAACCCAGGGCCATTTGGTCACCTCCATTTGCTTCTCCAGCCAGGAGGCAGGAGCGGCCTTTTCAACGGACCGTATCAGGATCCTGGTGAAAGCGATAATCTCTTCCATGGGCGCATCCGCGACCGGGGGTTTGAAGCAGATCCCTTCGAGTGCGCGGCGGTTGAAAAAGTCCAGCATGGCGTGGATGATCCTGACGAGTTCCTTGCGGTACTGAAGCCTTTCGTTTTGAACATAGAAACGACCCTCATTGATCCAGATCTTCAGGTCTCCTTCCAAGTGAAGCTTGGAAATGCTCTCGCGAAAGCGATCCACGCACAAATTGACGAGATTGTTGTTGTCCTGATGGATGCGGATCGCCTGGATCATGCGATAGAGATTCTGAAGGAGAGTCTCCTCCCAGGTTTTTTCCTTGAGTTGCATCTCGGAATGACTCACAGTTCATCTCCCTTGGCTTCATAGACGGCTTGAGCGGCGTTTCGAATCGCGGGAAAGGGACTCCGCACGGCCTCTTCAAGGACCTGCAGCGAATCCTGGGTTCCAAACTGGGCCAGGGCCAGCGCCGCTCCCTGGCGCCTCGGAGAGCTGCGGAACCTGGACAGCCATCCACCCTTGAGAAGCGCTTCCCTGAGAAAAGGAAGGGAGCGCTCTGTCCCGCACCGGCCCAGAGCTTTGAAGCAGGCGAGCAGTTCCCCGGTATCATGACCGGAAAACCTACCGCTTTGGATGTATTGAGTCAGGAGCCCTTCGGATATCTCGCTCTTGCGAGCGCCGAAGTATTTGATCGTGAGCCTTCGGATGAGGTTGCTTTCGTCTTCAAGAAGAAAACCCAGCTTGTCAGGAATCCACAGCTTGCGGCCGATAATGGCTCTGAGCGCCTCCAGACGGACTCTTTCGCTGGGGTGGCGGGCCAGTTTCAAGAGTATCTGCACCGTCCTTTTTCCGTCGACGAGGCCGAGCAAAGGAACAAGTCTGAAAACGAGAGGTTCTGCCGCGTCTTTCAACAACTGCTCCATGGGGGTGATGTCCCTTGATGCAAGGGATACAAGCACATCTCCGATCATCTCGTTCACAGGTCCGCTAAGCTCCGTCAGGAGAGGACCCAACCCCAGAATAGCCCCCGACGGCAGCAGACCCAGGACCTTCTTGGCTGAATCGACCTCCGCATGAGTCAGGGTGGGCAACACTTCTTGGAGTCCCTGCAGAAACTCAGGATGGGCAATGTGATCGAAAAAAGCATGAATCCTGGAAAAGGCCCACGCTTTGGATTCCTCGCTGAGTTTGCGCACCTGGTGCAGCGTCTGCAGGATCCGAAAAGCGACCTGGAAGTCCTTGCGCTTCATGGAAGCGCCGAACTCCTCTTGCATGTATTCCAGGATATAGGCAAAAAACTCCTCGTCCTGCTGGTCCTTGAGGATGTCCCCCATCATGTCCATGATTTCCTGGGTCGCATCGCGGTCTTCTTCGCAGCGGACCATCTCTTCAAGATGATCCGCCTCTTCGGGGCTGAGTTGTAGACCTGTGGGGCTGACCGGTGGAAATTCCATGTGTTTGACAGCCTCGGCCAGGGGAGCCTCCGCCGAACTTGAATCACCGTCGGCGGAGGGTAGATCAAGGCCTGCTCCAGGCAGGTCAGGGAAGTGAAAACCCATGGGGTCGGCTGAGGAGGCCTGCTTTCCCTGCTCGATCTCCAGTATGTTCTCTGCGGCGATATAATGGATATGGGGTAATCGAGCTTCCCAGAGGGCGGTAACGATGTCTCCTTCCGCGGTGGTCGCCAGACTTTTGTAACGGTCAATGGTCCTGATGAGAAAGGCCGTCTCCTCCTTCTCGATTCCGTTCAAAAAAACCATTTCAAGCAAACCGTCTCTATAAAGGGCAAAGGCGAGGTCCCCATCTTTTGACGTTCCTTCATGCACCGTCTCCCCTTTGTAAAGAAGACAGTCGCTTCGGACCTCTAAGACCAGGGTTCCAAACTTGTTAAGAATCCCCTCCAGCTCGCTGTGCACCCGAAGAATACTTTTCTGGCAATAGACGTGATCTTCGGCGTATAGCGTGAACATCTTGAGGGCAAGCTGCAGAGACGTGACCATGTTTCTGACTGCGGTCGCAGCAATCTTGGCTTGGTCGTGGGAGGGAGTTGCTGAAATCATTGTTCAGGCTGAAATCTCGGCCTTGCTCCTATTGGTTGCAGGCTAATGCCGATCCTCGCGCTGGTGCAAACCTGAAAAGACCGGTATTTTTAAAGAATTATATTTAAATTTGCTTTGAATGTCAATAACTAAGGCCATTAGAGCCAAGTCAGGGCAACAAGTCGAGAACGCTTGAACTCGACCGTGTCACATTCGGAGGGATTCAAAATGCGGCAGCACTTTAGCTCTTTGAAATAATCGCAGAAAAGGGCTGCCGAGCCATCCATTTCAAAGAGCTAAACGGTTATAGAATTCGACGTATTAGGTTTTTGACTCACCCCTGCAGGAGGCCACGTTGAAAGAACCGATAGGGAATGCGCATGTCCGACGAAGTTTTGCAGACTTTTCCGGGACGTTTTTTTGTATTTCCTGACAAATTTTGACAGATTTTGAGTTCCGAAGAGAATGGTCTGTTTTTGCCAATCCCCTGAAATTGCTGGCAATCAATATGCTGGAAAGGTTTGGCAAGGCTCTTGCATTCTTTAGAGGGCGTGTTCGGTTGATGGTTCTTTGAGGGATTCAGAAAAAAAACTTCTCGGGTGTGCGTGCATCTTTTCTTTCGGGCATCTCCTAAAACAAAAACTTCGTGAGAGTGGCACCGGGGATAATAACGGCACTGTGGGAAGTTTTAAGTAAGATAGCGTGCGAAGAAACAAAGTAAAAAAGGCAACCCATCAGAAGAAACCCTAAAGGCCCTGTTGAAGCGTTAACCATCAGACTAACCCTCCATCCAAGGCAGAGTCCCGCTGACGGACTCTGTCTTTTTTTCAGGGGCCCTTCGATCTTTTCCCTCATACCCATATGGAAGAGAAGTCTTTATCTCAACCTTCCGTGAAGCGACGGAAGCGGCTTCTGGGAATCGCGGCCATCGCGATTCTTTCCATAATCCTTGCTGTTGTTGCCATCCTGTCCAGCATTGACTTCAACAGGCTAAAGCCCGTTCTCGTGGAGGCCGTCAAGAAGGAGACCGGCAGAGTTCTGGAGATCCGCGGTGCCGTTGAGCTTCATCTTGGGTTCAGTCCCTCGTTACTCATAGAAGACATCTATCTCCAGAATGCGCCGTGGGGTTCAAGACCGGACATGGTCAGGATCAAGCGTCTCGATATTAAGTGCGCGCTTTTGCCCTTGTTGAAGAAAGAGCTTCAAATCACCCATTTGATTTTGAACGAACCGGACATCCTGGTCGAGACGAACCCTTCAGGAACATGGAATTTTGAATTCGAAAAACCCGAGCCTGCTGGTCAGAGAGGAGTCCCTTCCAAGGGGGTCGATCTTTCCCGGGTGGCCTTTCATCAAGTTCAAATTGAAAAAGGCGGGCTCTTCTATAGAGACGGGGCTTCGAAGAAGGCTCTTTCCGTTGCCATTGAACGCTTCATCATGAGTTCCGACGGGATGGATACGCCCATCTCCCTGTCCTTCAAGGGCATCTATGATGAAAATCCTTTTGAATTGAATGGGACGATCGGTCCATTCCTTTTCTTGAAAGAACCGAACAAGGCCTATCCGGTTGACCTGGCTCTCAAGTCCATGGGGAGTACGGTGAAAGTGCGAGGCACGGTTACGGATATGCTTAACCTGAAGGGCATGGCTTTAGCGACCAGCGCAGAGTTCCTATCCGCCTCTGAGATAACCAGAATCCTCGGCATAAGCATCCCCGCGACGTATCTGCCCTTCAGGGTTTCCGCGGAAATTTCCGATCCCGGGGAGAAAACCTTCTCTCTATCGGATCTGAAGATATCGAACCCGGCAGGGAACGCACGCGGGAACCTATTGCTCAAGCTTGGGGGACGGGTTCCGGGACTCTCCGGTGCCCTGGCCTGGGAGAATCTCAATCTCAAAACCTTGTTGACTCCCGAGAACGGGGTGCGGGCAAAGGTTGACAATGGAGCCCGGAAAGCCCGTGTTTTTCCAAATGATCCTTTGCCCCTGGACGTTCTGAAGGTCGTTGATGCTCAGCTCAAGCTGGAGGCACACCGGGTGCAGTTGCCTTATCTAACCCTGGAGGATTTGGGGATGGAGGGAAGTCTTAAAAAGGGAGAGCTCACCGTTAGGCTCATCACCTCCACTATAGCCGGAGGGCATTCAGAGGGTAGATTGGAGATACGTGCTCGGGGGACAGAGGCTGTCACGAAGGCTCTCCTCAAAGCGAACCAGCTGGATTTGCGTCTACTCACCCCGGATTTGAAGGCTGAAGGGAAAGTGGATGTGGACCTGGATTTGTTGAGCAAAGGATCAAGCATTGCAGGACTGATGGCAGGTCTGAACGGCAGGACGGTTGTGGTGATGGGGCAGGGAAGGGTGGAGAACAAAGCGATTGGAATCCTGGGCGGTGATCTTGCAAGCGGAATGTTCCAGATTCTCCATCCGTCGACCAAGGACGCCAGCCACACCGACATCCGCTGCGGGGTAAGCAGTTTTGATATTCAGAACGGTATCGCCAAGGTGACGGCCCTGCTGGTGGACACACCGGAGCTGAGCGTGCTGGGTGATGGACAGGTGAATCTGCGCGATGAAACCGTGGATCTCTCTCTCAAACCCTATCCCAAAGGAGGTGCAGCCGGCTTCACCCTGAGTCTTGGCGAACTGGCCAAGTCTTTCAAGCTCGGAGGAACGCTCGCCAACCCCTCCCTTCAGATGGACACAGCACAAACCATGCTTGCCGCGGGAAAGGCCGCAGGGGGGGTGCTCCTTTTCGGACCCGCGGGAATCCTTGCGGTTCTTGCGGGGCAATCCTCGGGCGAAAGCAATCCTTGTCTGTCCGCCATGGAGAGTGCCAGGATGGGGGCAAGAGTTCCGGAGAAAAACACAGAGCAAGAGCAGAAACGCGCAGACAAGGGCATCACAGGGACACTGAAAGGCATCGGCGACAGTGTGAAAAAACTTTTCAATGGGGGAGGAACCCAAGGCCGGTCCAACAGTCCCCCTTCTCCCTATGAAGGAGCAGGGCCATGAGTGACGAACCGGGATTTCTCTGCATGATGCAGGAATGTCCTGCGCCCGGGACGGTCCCTCTTTGTGACCCTGGAATTTCAGGCGGGAATGGGCTGTAAGCAGGACGCAGCGATTCGTCTGCATACTCCCTACTGCATACTGCTTACTCATGGTTTTGCAAGCAGAGACCTACGTTGGAATGAGAAAAGGAAGGAGAGTCACCATGAAAGGAAAAAGCTTAGGGGTATGGTTGGGAGCGATGGCTTTCGCTTTCACGGTTTTGGCGTGGTCGGGATGTAGCGTTCAGACGGGAGGCGTGGTGGTCGAGGAAAAAGCCAAACCCAAGGGGGGCCCGCCGCCTCACGCTCCGGCGCACGGCTACAGGGCCAAGCACAATTACTACTATTACCCGGCCTCCTACGTTTATTTCGATGTGACGCGAAAGGTGTATTTCTACATGGAAGGAAACGTGTGGCGCACCACGGTTTCCCTTCCAGACCACATCAAAGTGAAGCTCGGGGATTACGTCGCGATTGATATGGATGATGATGAGCCGTACCGGGAATTTGAAACGCACAAGAAAAAATATCCGCCCGGACAAATGAAAAAAGGGGGTAAGGGAAAGAAAAAAGACGATGATTAGCGCTTCTGTCGCGGATTCACCCGTTCTTGACACGGGGGGCGAGCCCAACGTTTTCGGCCTCCTCGCTGATCAAGTCTTTCGGAAAACCTTCATCATTTGTAACAGTGTAGCTCTTTGAAATAAACATAGAAAAGGGCCATGGGGGTCTCTCTAAAGACAGAAAACGAAGAGCGTGCGGGAAAGACCCTGAAACGAAGGGGTAACAAAGGCGGGCGGCGAGGTCTCCTCGGTACCTGTCAGCTGGGGACCCGCTGGAGAGTTCCCCGGTAGCCCTCCGCCCGCCTCACCCATGGCCCAAAGCCAGCCACTGTGGTGTGGCATCTTCGTTGTTCTGTTTTTAGAGAGACCCCCGTGGCCCGAGCCATCCATTTCAAAGAGCTACACTGTCACCATCGTTTAAAGAGGAGATCGTCTATTGCGCACCTGGCCCTTTGAGTGAGCATTTTCATGGTGCCGTGATTTTTCCTTTCCTCCTGTTCAAGAGCTTGGAAAAAGAATAATGACCGTGATCGAAGAGCCAGACCAGAATCCCCCAGGAGAGCCAAATCAGATCCCAAATCAAAGTCCACAAAGACATTCTTTCGGAATCGGGATTGGTGGCAAAACATCCGCAGCTGATATCCAGGCCGCGAACGAGGGCCTGAGCGATAGCGATGGAAAAAACTACAAGAAGGCCGCACGCGATGATCGTTCCGGCTCTGGTCCAGATTCCTAAAACCAGAAAGGTTCCGGTGATGATTTCCATCCATGGAAGCCAGACGGCCATGCCGTTGATGAGGACATAAGGTAAAATGCGGTAATTGGCAATGTTGGTTGCGAAGGCCTCCGGATTCTGGATTTTGTCGAGGCTCGCCACGATGAACACGGCTCCAAGTGCAACTCGCAAAAGGGCGGGGAGCAGGGGATGAGTGATGACGGAACGCAGAGCTCCGAGACGGTTCATGAGGTTCATTCGTCGTAACCCTCCGGAGCATCACCGGTGTAACGGCCTCCGCTTTTGACCCATCCTACAAAGCCTTTTTCAAGATAAACGACCCCCTGGATGCCTGCTTGAGCAAGCTCTCCAGCCATCAGCTTGCTGGCCTCCGCCTCTTCCCTGTTGCAGTATACAATGATGGTCTCGAACCCTTTCAAACTGTCTACGGTTTCTTTCGACAGGGGCTGGACAAAGGAGTAGGGGATATGGCGGGCTCCTTCGATATGGCCTCGCTGAAAAGCCTCTGCTCTGCGGGCATCCACAAAGACGATGCCCGGCTTTCCGAAAAACGCCAGGGCCTGCGCCACACTCACAGGGTCGCCCGGTTTTTCTGACGACAGGCATTGAAAGGACGGGGGGAAAGGCATCACCAGCGGCAGACGGTCGTCTCTTACGGCATTGGTCAGAAAAGCGACGGATGCGGAAAAAATCACAAGGGCAGCAGCCTGGGCAGCGATTTTCTTCAGTTCATTCATCCTGATCAGCGAATCCAGAGAGGAAAAAAACGGGATATCCACGAAATTCGGCTCATCACTATATTCGAATCGCAGCGAATTGTTAAGGGTAAAAGGACTGTTGGATGAGCTTGATGCACAAGAGGAATAAAATAATACTGAAGATGATCCGGATGCTTTTCCCCTTCATCCGGTCGCTCATGATCCTTGCCCCGACCTGGCCCCCCGCAAAAGAAGCCAAGGCGGCCGGGAGGATAAACAGCCAGTTGATCTTTGACATGGAGGCGTACCCCAAGAAACCTGTCAAGGAGGAGAAACATACGATAAACGTCGATGACGCTGCAGCGATTTTGGTCGGCGTTTTGAGCACGTAAATGAGAAGAGGCACGATGAACACTCCGCCGCCGATTCCCAACAGACCGCCCATAAGGCCGATACAGGCGCCGACAGCGATTCCGGCGAGGATCTTTTGGGAAGCTTCCATGGCGCCGCCTTCTTCTTCGCGCTGGGGCGATATGAGCATACGAACTCCTGCCAAAGCCAGCACCACGGCCATGATGACCAAGAACGGCTTTAGATCAATGCGTACGTTCAAATAAGATCCGATCGGTGCCGCCAGGCTCGATGACAGAATCAGGGGGATGGACAGGGAGAAATCTACCAGCCTTCTACAGGCATAAGTGTATGCGGCTGCCCCGGCAGCAACGAGGTTTAGAAACAAGGAGGCGGAAGCCGCCTCGGCCTTCGGCATTCCAAGAATCACAAAAAGCGGGGAAAAGACAAGCCCCCCACCGAGGCCGACCATGGTCAGCACCAACGAAATCAAGAAGATGGCAACCAGAAGAAGCGGAGGGATGTTCATGGGGAAACCGCCTTGGAAGTTACGGCCGGCATTTTCCTAACCCTCGGGTTGTGTACTGCCGCTGGGCAGATCCTGGTGACCCGGACAAGAAGGCTCCGGGTCTCGCCCGGCCAAGAATTAGAAGGTGAGAACCTTGTCGGCGTCTCTTGCAAGCTCATAAAGGTCATCCATCCAGCCGATGGGGCAGCTGCTCGATCCCGCCAGACCGTGGGATTTCATGCACACCCCTCAGACGTAAAAGTCGCCTTTGAATTTCTCCATCTGGCCCATGACGTCAAACGGCTCGCTTCCACTTTTCTCGAAGAGCACGCCCTTGCCCAGCATGAACACACTCACCTCATCGCCCTTTTCAACTCCCACATTGGCCAGCCTCATGGCATTGTAGATGGTCTCGCCGTCGTCGGTGGTGATAATGAACAGGATTTTCATCGCAGGGTCTCCTTTCCTTTTCTGATTCGTCTGGAAGCTTAGCGGGATTTCAAGAATTTGCCACGCCGTGGATGCCGCCTGAGGTTTACCCGCCTGGAGGGCGGATAAGAACGAGATTCAGAAAAGGTTTCTTCGGGGGCGGCATGAATCCCCTAGATGTTCTTCCAGGGAATCGCTTGGATATTATCTGCCAGTCGCCGCGGCATGCGGCAGCGACAAACAAGGAAGCCACGCCTTGCTTTTTTGGGGTAAGTGTCAAGGAACAACTTCAAGTGAGAGACATCAGCCGGGGAGGGAGAGTCAGTGGCTTTTACCTCGATCGGGATCGTTTCATCAGGGGTTTCCAGGACATAATCCACTTCTGCGCCGTGCGCCGTGCGCCAAAAACTCAGACGATAGGCTCGTCCGGCATAGAGACAACGGTGCATTAATTCCTGGCCCACCCAGTTCTCAAAGAGCCTGCCCATCTGCGTTTTGAGGAGATCTGCTGAGAAGCGGTATCTTGCGGCTGCGTTACGTACCCCGTTGTCAAAGAAGATAAACCGGGGTGTCGTGAGCACCCGCTTTCGCCCGGTCGTGCCGTAAGCCGGAATTCGGAATCCCACGAACGTGTCTTCCAGCACCTGATAGTAGGTGCGCAGCGTTGCTAAAGGTATACCGTTTTCACGAGAAATATTGGCCAAATGGATGACGTTGCCGGACTCGGTCGCCGCGAGTTCGAGGAACTGCTGAAAGGCCCCCACGTTTCGCACCAAAGCCTCCCGCCGGATCTCCTCTTCCAGATAAAGATCCACATAGCTCTCAAGGGTTCTCACTCGGGTCTTTTCGCGTTCGAGAGTCACACCAGGCAGGCTGCCGAATAGAAGCAGATCATCCAGCTTGGGTTCGGGGAAACCCTCCCCCAACGGCTTCGCCTGCAATGGGAACACGCGGCATTCCTGATCTCCCTTCCTTTCCGGAAGGATGAGCGGGGATAATTGGAAAAGATGGGCCCGGCCCGGCAGGAGGTTGGAAGAAGAGGTCTTGAGCTTTCTGGCTGAACTGCCGGTGAGAAGAAAGCGAAAACGACCGGGATACGTGTCATACAGATATTGAACTTCATCCAGAAGGTCGGGAACCTTTTGAATTTCGTCCACACAAACGACTAGGGGACTTTGCTTTTCGGCTTCCAAAACCTGAGTGAAAATATGCGGATCGCGCTCCAGTTCCAATCTTGTCCTGCGCTCCTGGAGGTTGAAAACCCGGGCTTCAGCGTTTGCCAGGCGTTGCAAAAGCGTAGATTTTCCAGACTGCCGAGCACCGAATAGCAGCCGGACCTTGTTTTCGGAGGCTTCTTCACGGAGAACGCTTTCAATCAATCTCGGATAGGTTGCCATGAGCTGTATATTATCCGGTATAATTTACATGTCAATGTAAATTTTCCGGAGAAGCAATGATCGCCCCAACGCGGCGATAATCGGCGCAAAAAGAAGTCGTCGTCCTCTTCTTCTTCGTCCTCCTCCTCACAATCCTCTGGGAGGATAAGGATCGAGACCGAGCCATTTGCGGTATGCGGCTATATAGCGCTCGCCGCTTGAACCTTTTGGGAACATCACCTCCGAGGCTGCGACGACGTGCTCCGAGCCATCTTCCCGGCGGCACCTCGCCGTCAACCCGCGACGCTCATTACCGTCGTAGTCGAGCTCGACCACAGACACAGGTTCACCGATGACGAATGCATCGGCCGGCAGCGGGACCTCGTCCTCAATGATCTGGCAAAAGGCTGAAAGCTGCTCGTCGTCGCCGTATGCGTCAACGGTGATTTCTTCGATCAACTCGTCCAGGGCTTTCGAATCATTGTGTTGATCTTTTTGTCGGCTCATAGTTTCCCTCCGTAAACACAGGCTCTTTCTACCCGAAAATCCGACACATTAGAACACTTCTCTTTCTATGACATGGATCTGCTTTGAAAGCGTGATATAGGGCCATTAGCTTGGAGACACAAAGATATTGTGATGCCTTAGGTGAGTATTGGTAGAGGTGGAAAACAAAACGAATTCGAGTATCACGAGGGCTTGCCGGTGAGCTGATCAAAGAAATCCCTTCTGCCGTGAATAACTGCAAGAACTTCGATATCTCTTTGCTTCACTTCATAGATCAGTCGATACGAATAGACAAAGACCTCCCTCACGTTCGGATCTCCGATTTCTGGAACTTCCCGGCCACGCAAAGGGAACTCGTTCAGCGCATCGCTCCTATCAATAATCGTCTGAGTAACCATCCTTGCATAGTGCTTCGAATCCCTCGAAATGTAGTCATGAATCTGTTTGAGGTCGTTCCGAGCCGGCTTGGACCAGATCACCATGACTCCATTTCCTTCCTCAACTCGTGCGCAGAAACGACATCGCCTTTTTGAACAGACTCTCTCCCTTTCCTCACTTTATCGATGACATATAGCCTGTACATGATGTCGTCTATGTTGGATGAGTCGGACATTTTGGATATGGCCTCCAAGGCCTCTTGCTTCAAGGATTCCATGCTCTCTTGCTCCTTTCTGACCGCAAGCGGTTAAAGTGTCGCCCGGACCCATGGTAGATCCCAACCAATTCGAGGGGCATTTCTCCTGCCTTAACCAGAAGATAGCAGGGGATCAATTGATAGAAGTATAGGGAGCGAGCCGCTTGTCTGTCAACAGGAAAGGGTACCGGGTATCTTATCTTCAGGACTTTCTTTTTGGCTCACTGGTCAATTGTGTCCCTAAAAATTCCTTGTATATGAAACTCCGAGAAATTAGAACAGTTCTTAATTTCCTGGTTTCAGCAAGTGTGAAAAGTCCTTCCAATAAGTGGAAAACATTCACACAGAAAAAGAGGTTTTTTTACCCACATCAGCAAAGGAGGTTTTCCTGGAGCTTGACCACGACGAGGACTCTGGATGAAAACTCCGCTACGCGGTGAGGTCTGGCTCGGGTTGAAGCAAGGGCAATAATCGACTCCTTTCGATTAGGCCCAGTCCATGCTTTTGTTGCCCAAGACAACCGGTTCGCTTTCAGACAAGCCTTTGCCGGGCTTCCTTGCTTTTGAGATTCGATAAGTTATCCCATGCCTTTTGGGTCTTTGCACGAAGGTTGAGGGCACCTTCCGCTTTCTCCCAATTGCCGACCGTGGCCGGGGTTACCCCGAGGAGCTTTGCGAAGCCGGCTTTGGTCACATTGAGCTTCTTGCGCAGTTTGACCACCGCTTTGCCCGTGACAGGGCGATTTTGGGCTTTTGCCTTAAGGGGCGTAGCTCCGGCCTTTGGCGGCTTCTCGTTGCTGCCGACTGTCTTGCTCTTAGCCTTGGGTGCCGGAGCTTTTGCTGGACTTTTCCTTTCCTTGCCGACAGAGGACAGTCGCTTGGGAGCCGGTTTGGGAACGGGGGACGCTTCCCTTTCTGTCATTTCAATGCCGAAGAGGTGGGAGAGATCGCTCTCGGCAATCCGCGGGCGTCCCTCTATCTCAGAGACATTTGATACAGCCGCAAAGCCGGCCTCGGCGCTGATCAACTCCTCGTGATCCACCCCGCGCAAACGAAAAAGCAGCTCGGGCGCCTCATCAAGCCGTGCTCCGACCCCATAAAGGACCGCGGCCACGTGCTTGCACATGACGGCCCAGTCAGGGCAAGAGCAGTGGAGGCTGATTTCCCCTGGGTGGGGAAAGAGACCCTGGTCTCGGTCCGTGACCACGGCCATGACGCTCTTCGAAAGCCTGCCCTGGAGCAATTCGAGGAGAGACCCGATCTGACCGGCACAGCGTTTCTTGATTTGGTTCCACTTTTTGTCCGGGAGCTTCTTGATCTCTATGTTCACGTTGTAGAGCTCTGAGCCGCTCACCATGGCGCTGATGGCACCCTCTGCGATTTCGAGATGGCAGACCGAACCGTTCCGAATGTATGCCCGGCCCCGCGGAAGCCGGTTTTCATAGTCGCTGAATTTCTCCAGGTGCTCGCACCATGCCTGGCCCCAGAAAGAACGGGCGATCTGACGGCCTTCGATTTTGACGGGCTGGATGCACACGCCCTTTTTTCGAAGTTTTTCCATCTTGCTCCAGGCGCGAGCTTGCCTCACCGCCACGGGAACGTAAGGTCTCCACGAATACCAGCTCATGTTCCCCTCCTAATGCGCTGTCTTATAAGTTTGGTCTTTGATTTTGGCAACGAATACTTTCTCAAAGTTCGGATATAAAACCCCAATTTCCAATCTTCAAAATTGACGGCTTCGTAAAAAGTCCCATTTTCATGTCATTTCGAGCGAAGCGAGAAATCTTGAAGTGGTATTACGCTGAAAAGAGAAGATTTCTCCCTGCGGTCGAAAATTCGAATTTCGGATTTCCGTGTCTATGGGAAGTGCAACAAACAGGGCATATGACACAATTTCAAATTACCATTCTTGCGGGCAGAGCTTTTTAGACACGGCACTACATCCCGGCTCTATCGATGTTAAGGGCCACCAAATCAAGCAGCTCTTTGTCGCTCATTTCCGTCAGCAAAGCTTCAGCACCGGTCTTTAGAATGCCGTCGGAAAGAGCCTTTTTTCCTTCCAGAAGCTCGTCGATTTTTTCCTCCACCGTGCCCCGGCAGACGAATTTGTGGACCAGCACGTTCTTTTTCTGACCGATGCGGAAGGCGCGGTCCGTGGCCTGGTTCTCCACGGCCGGGTTCCACCACCGGTCAAAGTGAATGACGTGAGAGGCCGCGGTCAGGTTGAGCCCTGTGCCGCCCGCCTTGAGGGAAAGAACAAAAAAGGGCGGGCCGTCTTCTTTTTCAAAAGCGTGGATCAGGTCCTTTCGTTTCTTTACCGCAGTTCCACCATGCAATACAAGCCCCTCCCTGCCGAAAACTTCCGCCAGGAAAGCCGCAAGCGGCTCGGTGATCTCCCTGAACTGGGTGAACACAAGGGCTTTTTCCTGCCTCAAGGCGATTTCTTCGCCGATGGCTCGAAGGCGCTCATATTTCCCGCTCTCTTTCGGGTCATAATGCCTGTCGCCCAAGAGGTGGCTTGGATGATTGCAGATCTGTTTGAACTTGAGCAAGTAGGACAAAACCAGGCCGCGGCGCTTCATGCCGTCGACTCCTTGGAGGGCGTGGGCCAGTTCTTCGACGGATCGGGCATAGAGGGCTGCCTGTTTCTTGGTCAGTCCGCAAAAGGCCTTCACCTCGGTCTTGTCGGGAAGATCGGCGATGATGCTCCTGTCCGTCTTGAGACGGCGCAGGATGTAGGGCTGAACAAGGCGGCGCAAGGGCCCGTAGCGATCTTGCTCGCGCCGCTCGAGATGCTTCTGGAATTCCTTGAACTTGGCGGCTGAGCCCAGGAGTCCCGGGCAGAGAAAATCAAAAATAGACCATAGGTCGGACAGGCGGTTTTCGACCGGGGTGCCCGTGAGGGCGATCTTTGCCCTGGCCTTCAGTTTCTTGACCGCCCTTGTCTGGTCCGTGCCCGGGTTCTTGATCGCCTGGGCCTCGTCCAGGATGACCAGATCCCATTCCATGTCGAGGAGCCAAGGTTGCCTGAGAAGCATCCCGTAGGTGGTCAGGACAAGGTCCTTGGCCGCAAGAGCGCGGCCTGGGTTTTCGGCGATGTGGGCGAGATCGGTTTTAGCCGTTTCCGAGGAATGGACGAAACAGGCGGCCAGACTGGGGGCAAAGCGTTTGATTTCATCCCGCCAGTTGGCGAGAAGCGAAGCCGGCAGCACCAGCAGTGACGGTCTCTTCTCATTTTCTCCGTTGTCCTTGAGATGGAGCAACAGGGCAAGAATCTGGATCGTTTTGCCAAGACCCATGTCATCGGCAAGACAGGCGCCAAGACCCAAGGAGGTGAGGAAGCGCAACCAATTCTGTCCAATGACCCGATAGGGGAGGAGGGTGCCGCAGAAATTCCTGCTTGGTCCGACCGAACCGATTAGAGCGGGAGCGCGCAGGTGAGCCAGGACGTCTGAAAGCCATGTTCCTGCGTCCACTAAGGCCCATTCACGGCTCTTGTCCGCTGCCCCTCCCTCTGAGTCGAGGTCGGTAGGGGTGCCGGCCAGAAGCCGCATCCCTTCGATAAAGGAAATCCCATCCCGGCCGGCCTGCTTTTCCACCCGCTTCCAATGGGCAAGGGCTTCGGAGAGTTTCTCCCGGTCGACTTCAACCCATTTGCCTTTCAGGTTCACAAGACCGTCTTCGGCCTCCATTAATTGCCGCCATTCCGCCTCGGTCAGCCGCTCCTCGCCCAGAGCGAGCTCAACCTTGAAATCCAGCATCGTGTCCGTGCCCAGCCGGCTGCGCTTCTTGTCCCCCATGGTGACGGCGACGCGGGGTCTGGGGCGCCTTTGCCACCAGTCCGGCACCCGTACCAGGAGGCCGCTTTCTTCCAGGATAGGGATCGTCTGAAGGAAAGCATAGGCGTCCTTCGGGGACCAGGCCAGGGGATGGAACACATCGCCGGAATCGACCAATTTCCTGACAAAGGCGCTTTTCTCGGCGGCTGCCTGGACGGGGGAGAGGAGGCTGATCAGGGCTTTCTTGTTTTTCTGGCCCGCATATTCATGGAGCGCTTTGGCAAGCGGCTGGTATTGCACCTGCCCTGCCCTCGACAGCCGGGGCGCATAGGTGGCGAGGAACGCGAAGGGAAACCTCGGATCATTCTTGTTCTCTGCAAGGTGGAAACAAACGCGTCCCACCTGTTGCCAGAGCGGGGCGTGCTTTTTCAGCCACCCGGAAAGGCCCTGGCCTGAGGAGGCGATCTCCTCTCTCACCCACTCATCCAGACCGATCCAGAAACGGTGAAGGAGATCCGTATTCAAATACTCTCCGCCCAGCATGGGAGGGGCGGCTTCCAGGAGAGCACCGAGTTCGGCTGGGGCGGGCGGATCCACCGGCTCCAGGCGGCTCCCTGCGGACTCCGGCGTGCGGCAGAGCTGCGTCAGGTAGCGGGAGGCGAAAGCGCGCCAGTAAGCAAAGGTGGGCGATAACGGTGTGTCGGGGTTGGAGGCGGCCAGGGCGAAGAGGCCGGCGGCCTGGCAGGACGAGAAGGCATCCGCCGCTTTGCGCATCCACGCCGCGGATGGCCGAGTTTCAGTGGGCTCCTCTTCTCTGAGCCGAAGGCGGCCAGCCGGTGTCAGAATAAGGTCAAAATCCAATGGGAAATTTATCCTGCGCTTCCTGATCGAACGTCACTCCGACGATTCATAACCGTTTTAGGTCGGGCCGTCAAGCCTTCCGCTTTTGGAGAAGTTCACAGTATCCACCGGCGCTTGATGTTGCGGAGGCTCCAGGCGAAGAGGAAGATGCAAAAAGCTCCAAGCAAAAGAAAGTCGAGGGTAAAGGACATTGTATTCTTGGCGTTGAACGCGCCGTGGAGGATGTCAGCCCCATAGGTGAGCGGCAGAACATAGGAGAGGGGTTTGATGAAGGAGGGCAGGTGATCGATGGGGAAAAAGAGCCCGCAGAGGAAGATCATGGGGAAGCGGAAGAAGTTGGAAAAGGTCTGGGCCTCGAAGACCTCGCTCACGGAGACGGCAATAAAAAGTCCGAGGAAGGTAGAGGACACGGAGATAAGAAAGATAGCCGGAATTGCGGCGCTCCAGGCGGCCTGAGACAGGTCGGCCAGAAAAACCGCCAGGAGGATGGGCACAAAGGCGTTGATTGTGCCGAAGAGGATCGCCCCTGAGGTCTTGGCCAGCATGAGAAGTTCCAGGGGGATGGGCGCCAGCAGGAGCCGGTCAAAGGATCGCCCCTTTTTTTCGAAGGTGACTGTCACAGCAAGCAGGGAGGTGGCACCGAACAGGATAGACATGGCGATGACGCCCGGAAGCAGGGCAAGGACGCTCTCGAAACCACTTCCGGATTTGATGAAAAACATGCCGGTCCATGCGAAAGGGAAAATCAATCCCCAACTGACATTGGGCGGCTTGAGGTAATAGGTCCGCATGTCCTTGGCCAGGATGCTCCAGAATGCGATCCACATTTTCATGATCCGCCTCCTCCTGCTTTTTCTTTCTCCTTCTTCATCGCATCCACCTCCACGCCGGTGATTCGTACAAAGACCTCTTCAAGGGAGGGACGCATCCTGCGGGCTTCCATGACCTCGACACCCTGTTCCTCCAGGAAACGTACCAAGGGGCCCACGGGAATCGGTTCGCCCGACTCCACGCGGACCTGTCCGTTGGAAAGCTCCTGGAACACAAAGCGAGGGAACTCTGCGGCCAGTTTTTCACGGATCGCCGATTCCGAATTCAACAGCGCAAGCTGCATGACATGCTTTTCCTGGATCGGCTGGATCAGGTTTTCCACGGAATCGATACGCACGATTTTTCCGGACACGATGAATGCGATTCGGCCGCAGAGGCGCTCGGCTTCTTCGATATAGTGGGTTGTGAGAAAGATGGTCTTTCCGGAGCGATGAAAGTCGGCGATGATCTGCCGGATCTGTCGGGCACTGGCCACATCAATGCCTGTAGTCGGCTCGTCGAGGAAGAGCAGGGGCGGGCTGTGAATGATTCCCGCTGCAATGGTGAGTTTGCGTTTCATGCCCTTGGAGTACCCCCCGAACTTCCGATCTCCTGCTTTGCCAAGGCCGAAGGTGTCCAGGAGCTCACGAGCTCGATTTTCCCGCTTAGCTTTGTTCATTCCGTAAAGCGCTGCACAAAAACAGAGGTTTTCAAAGCCGGTCAGCTCGGGATAAAGGTTGCTCTCGTCCGGGACAATGCCGATCAGGTGCTGAGCGGCTTTGGGGTTTTTTGTGCAGTCCATATCGGCGATCTTGATCGTGCCCGAATCGGGCCGGGCCAGGCCGGTGAGGATGTTGATGGTCGTGGTTTTGCCTGCGCCGTTGGGGCCCAGGAAACCGAACAGTTCTCCTTGAGCCACCTCGAAGCTCACATCCGCAACAGCCTGCACCTCACCAAATCGCTTGGCTAAGCCCTGCGCGGCCATGGCAATCGTTGCGTTCACTTTGCCTCCTTCTTTTCCCCTTTGCAGGGGTGTTCCTTCACGTCCCCGTGACACTCCTTGATCTGTTGAGGAGTACATTCCTCAGGTTTGCCCTTCAACTTTTCGGGTCGTTCACAGCAACACTGACACATGGCTTTCACCTCCTTTCCCTCATAACCTTTTGTTGCGGAATGTAGGCGGGTGCACTTTTCGGTGGGGGCTCCCGATCGGCGGGCCAAGCGATCCAGTTCATAAATGACCTGATTCAGGCTGGCCTGCCGGACAGAATAGTGCATCCAGTAGCCGCGTTTTTCCCCTTCCACGAGCCCCGCCTCTTTCAGAATCTTGAGGTGCTGGGATACTGCGGCCTCGGAAATCCCGAGACTTCCGGCCAGGGCTTTGCCACAAAGATTCTTGGCCAGAAGCAGTTCCAGAAGTCTGAAACGGGTCTCGTCGGACAAGGCCTTTAAAATTGGGATAAGGTCTCGCATGGCGCCTGGAGATCAATTAAGCATATGCTTAATTAAATTGCGAAGCATTGTCAAGAAGAAAGTGGGGGGCAAGAACGGAGGTGCGCAGTCATACAGCTAGTCTTCGACCGCTCGGGGTTGGATGAGAAGATTGATTCCTTCCAAAATCTGTTCGAATCGTTCGGGAGATAGAGAGCCGATTTTTTCTGACAAATCGCTCTTGTTCACTGTGAAGATTTGGGAGATGTTGATGACGCTTTTCTTGGGCAGACCTGCTTCTCCCTTATTCAGCAGGACATTGCCGGGAGCCTGGCCTCGCTTGAGATTTGAGGTTAAAGCACAAACGACCACCGTATTGATTCGACTTCGATTAAAGACGTTATTCTGGATGACCACGTGGGGATGTCGATAGCCGGGCTCTGAACCTGATGGTTCTTTCAAGAGAACCCAAAAGACATCGCCTTGATTAATTACCATTGGTCCTTTACCATCCTGAGGTGCCGCTGCTTCATGATCGATCGCACGGACTCCTCCTTGTCGTCCGGAATGTCCTCGTAGGCTTTATTGATGGCCTGGAGAAGCTTGTGATTCCTGTGGCGATCAATAAACTCCTGGGCCGCCAGCGAAAAGACACGACTTCGAGACGTCTTCAGCTCCAGGGCGAGTTCCTCCATCTCCTCGAAGAGGGGTTTTTCAATGGAGATGGCTGTCTTGATGTTGGCCATGGTAAATACCTCCAAAACTACTGAAAGTATAATTAATAGTATAAATTATGTCAAGACTTCTTGTCCTCCTTTCTGCTAGAAATAGTATCTCGCTCTCAATTCGATTCGGTAATCATTTTGTTTTTCTCCATACTCGGTGAAACTTTCCCCGGCCAGCACCACGCCTTTGAGTCTCAGCTCCAGATTGGTGATGCCCGTGTACACGAGTTCGGGAGCAAGAGAAAAGCTTTGGTCATCGATGTTGAAGATCCATGTGATGGCAGGGGTGAAGTAGAGGATGTCGAAGGGCTCCTTCTGGCTGATACGGAGATAGAGATAATCCTTCATGACATTGGGCCGGCCATAGCCGCTCTCGCTCAGGTTCTGGGCTCTTTTCAGGATCGTATCGGTGCGAGTGGAAACGTAGGCTTCATAACCGCGATTAATGAAGGAAAAAAATTTTTCCACCTCGTCCTGGGTGAAGCCCTGACCGTTATGATAATATTCGAAAATGTACGTGGTTTCCTGCACGCTCAAGTAACGCAGACCCAGGAGGAAGCTCGCAACATCCGATTCAGTTTGTGACGTTCTTCCTGTTTGGTCGATGACAGTGCGCCTGGAATCCGTGATCCACGCGAACTCACCATGAACTTCGAGGTTGGTGAGTAGGTTCCTCGAGAAGTCGAACCCGTAGCGCGCGCTTCTGCTTCCCTCGCTCAAGAACATGAAGTCAATGTCCGTGTCGTAATAGAGCAGGTAAAGCTTTGCCGCCACGTTGAGTTTTCCGGTTTCCCCGAAATCGTCGTTCATGTCTCCGTAGGCGGGAAGAAGAACCGGCGTGAAAGATAGAGTCTTGAGAGTCCCGTCAAAGCTCCTGACAAAATCGACCGATGCCATGAAGAACCCTTCCAGGTTGAGGTCCGGCTCGTCGGGATTCTTGAGACGGTCCACAAAGGCCACAGGGTTCCAGGCATAGCCCTTGCCCCATTTCATGGTCTGTTTGCCCAGGCGTAAGTCCCATGACCGATCGGGCTTGAGCGAGAGGTATCCTTCAAAGAGACTCCCCTGGCTGCTCCAGCCCAGGTAGGTGTAGTCGAGTTCGAAATTTGCCCTGGCAAAGAGCCTGGCAATGCCCTTTTCCAGGCTTCCATCAAGCTGCGCAATGGACGTGACCTGCTCGGTCGTCTTTCCCTCATCCCGGTCATAGAACCTGAGCTTGTAAAGCGCGGCGTCCCTGTCCAGCCCGAAGAGGGTGGGCCTCAGTTCCAGATAACCGCCCACGTGGTAGGGTTTCTTCTCTATTTCCTCAAGTTCGAACTTGTATTCCTCGGACAAACACGGAGTAGCCAAGACGAGGATGACCCACAGGAAATTATAGAGGGATCTCTTGGTCATCAGAAAGCACGTATTACCTCAAAGAGTCGATGTTGGGCATGAAGGTGAGGGTGAAGACTTCGTCAGCCACTTCTCTTTTCTTGAAATTCGCAAAGAGCATGATGGACTTGTACCCCTTGTAGAGGGGACTGTCTGTTTCCACCGTAGCAGGCCTGACGATGCCTCCGCCAAAATCCTGGATATCCTTGAAATAGATCGTCTTGATCAACATGGAGGCTTCGGTCAGGCACTCGATCTTGGTCGGCTGCACCTTTTCCTTGTCCACCCACATTTTCAATTGATCGTAGGCCACGGTTTTTGTTTTGGCTTTGAGGTGAAGAAGGTGCTCTTTTCCCTGATCTTCCACCTGGGTGACATCATATTCCACCGAGTAATCAAGCTGGAGGATATCCGAGTTGTTGAAAACCCCTCCGATCACGGACTGAAGGCTGGTGATGCGGATCGGCTTTCCTACGTTCGGAATATACAGCCACATATTCTCGCCCAGGCGAAGCGTGCTGCGGCCTTTCTCGCTGGCAGGGGATATGAAGAGGCCGGCGATTTTGTCGCTCCCCTTTTTCACCGTGAAGAGAACGAATTCTTTCTTTTTTCCATCCGGTTCAATGTTGATGAGTTTACGGTAGAGCTCGTAGGATTCAGGAGCCAGGTTCTTGTCCACCTGCTCCAGGATCTGTTTTCCGTCAACTGCGTATGCGGGGGCTGCGGCAAGAAGTGCCACCATCACAAAAAAGATAAATCGAATCATTTAATATCTCCCTTGAATTCTATTTTGCTGAAGCTAAGAAAATTGAGAAATCGCATTTGCGTTCATGGTTCGATACCTCACCATGAACGCAAATTCAACTACTTATAATCACCGACAAAAGTTCGCACTGAGGTATCGAAGGGTGAACGTGAGTTTTTACGAACCCATCGATTTCAGCTGATCATACATGGCCCAAGGCCTGGATTGGATCCATCCTTGCAGCCTTGAGCGCAGGCTGAAGACTCGCCAGGATCGAGACCACAATCACAATTCCGCAGACCGTCAGCAAATCCATGGGTTGTATCACTGCAGAAAGCACCAGTCCCGTCTGCCTCCCGAAATCGAAAGTGATCTTGGCCATATTCGCAATATAGATCACCACCCCGCTCAAAATGCTGCCGATCACAGCGCCGGCTGCACCCATGCACAGTCCTTCAAGAACAAACATGGCGAGGATCTTCCTGGGCAGGGTGCCGATGGCCGCGATAGTCCCGATCTCCCTGATCCGCTCGTAGACCGCCATGATCATGACGTTCATGATGCTGATGAGAACAATGGCAATGAGCATCAGCTTGATGAACAGAGTCATGATGTCGATCATCCGGGCGATGTTGTAAAAAGGAGAGAGCTTCTCCCAGGTGCTCACGTCCAAGAGAGGCTTGCCCATCATGTTCTTTTCCTGGCCCAGAGAGGCAGTGAGCTTGTCAGCGACCTGATTGAGCCTGCCGAAATCTTTCACCCTCACGGCGACCTCGCTGATCTCCATCTCCTCCATCCTGAGGATTTCCTCGGCATCTTCCATGTGGATATACCCGTCCCGGCCGCCTGGTCCTGTGATGCTTTCGAGGATGCCTCCCACGCGGAGCTGTTTTCCGTTCACCGAACCATCCCTGTTCGTGGCGATCACCACCACGGTGTCGCCCGTTTTCACCTTCATGCCTCTTGCAAAGAGTTCCGGAACGATAATTTCGCCTTTCTTAAGGGTCTGTGCTCCTTCCGTGATCCTTGCGGTGAGAAGGGGCACGGTTTTCAGTTCTTTTTCAGGATCCACCCCGTTGATGCGGATATTCGTGGTTTCTGTGAAGTTGCTGAACATGCCGCCGAATTTGATCCTGGGGGAGTAGGATTCTATCTCGGGAATGTCCTGGAGCGCTTTCTCGATTTTCTTCATCGCTTGCGGCTTGAGATTCATGGTCAGGGGAAGGGTGTCGATGGCAGCCAGGTATCCCTGACGGTGGATTTGCAGGTGTCCGAGAGAGGAATCGGTGATTTGTCCGATCATCATGCTTTTGAAAGAGCCGGTTACCGCAATGAAGAGGGTGACGAACATGATCCCCAGAACGATGAGACTCAGGGTGAGAAGGGTTCTTCTCTTGTAACGGAATAGATTCCTGGCAGCAATTCTCCAAATATTAGCCATGGTTGGTCCCTCCGTTGTTTCCGTTTGACTTCAGCCTGCCGTCTTCAATACGGAAGATTCGCTCGGCCTGGTCAATAATCCTGGCGTCGTGGGTTGAGAAGATGAAGGTGGTCTGAAGATTTTCACGCATCTTCTTCATCAGCAGGATGATGGTCTGGGCCGTATCGCGATCCAGGTTGGCAGTGGGTTCATCGGCCAAGACGAGCTCCGGATGGGTCACAAGGGCCCTTGCAATGGCGACCCGTTGTTTTTGCCCTCCTGAAAGTTGGTCCGGCAACTTCTTCTGCTGGTCCAACATGCCGACGGCATCAAGAAGTCCCAGGATCCGCTCTTTCCGGGTTGCGGCAGGGACATCCTGCACCATGACCAGGGGATACTCCACGTTTTCAAAGACTGTGAGCACGGGAATCAGATTGAAACTCTGAAAGATGAAGCCAATGTGTTTTCCCCTGAACGTGGCCCCGTCCTTGGGGCTAAAGCCTGTGACGTCTATGCCGGCGACTGAAAGTCGGCCACTGGATGGTTTATCCAGACAGCCCATGAGATTGAGAAGAGTGGTCTTCCCGCTTCCCGAAGGGCCGATGAAAGACACAAAGGCTCCTTTTTCGATGGAGAAACTGATCCCTTTCAAAGCAGGAACAGCCGCATCTCCTGTACCATAGGTCTTTGTCAAATCTTGTGCTATCGCAAGTTCCAAAACATGCCTCCTCGTTTTATTTATAGAACAAAAGTTAGGGATTGGGTGGGATTTTCACAAGAGCTGGGGGAAGAAGTGCACATTTCAACCTGAATCCGGCGTCCAAACGGTATGATGGCCTTCCGCGTTTTTTCGGATTGCATCCGATAACGGCCATCTCCTGCTTGCCATACAGGACAGGGTGAGTGGAGTCCATATCGAAAATGATCCGTGTTGGCAGAGACGGGATAGGCGGGCAATCCTGTTAGACATTGGCAGACACCATGGTGGCGCAGAAGGTGAGTCGTCTCGAGTCGACCAAAACCAAAAGCGATAGGATAAAGTAGCGCAAGAATCAGCTCGGAGAGTGTGTAGTGATTGTTGCGTTGAGGAAAGAAGACCTTCTTGCTCAGAAGGGACTTCAGCGCGATTTGTTTCGCCTTTCGACATTAGTGTAGAATATTTTACCGCTTTCTTCAGCATAATTGATTTTGATGCACGCCGGATTCAGGTTAAATAGCCAGCAGTAGAAAATACTCTGCATGGCTAACCCTCATAAGCCCAGTCCTTGTAAGGAGGTGCAATCCGAAGACGTTCCGCTTCCTCGTTGATCAAGTCCTTCAGGAACTCTTCATCATGACGCAGATGGTACATTTTGCCGTTGATAAAAAGGGTGGGCGTCCCTGTGACCTTGGCTCGAACCCCTTCCATTTTATCTCGCTCGATGAGTTCTTGAGTCGCCGGGTCTTCAAGATCTTTTTTGAAACGCTCTACGTTCAGGCCTAAGGCCTGTGCATATCCCACCACATCCTCCATCCCCTGCTTGTTGAAGTCTTTAAAGAGGAGATCGTACATGTCCCAGAACTTCCCCTGCCTGTGGGCCGCAACAGCGGCTTGGGATGAAAAAAAGCTTCCCGGGTGCATTTTCAGAGGAAAATGCTTGAAGACAAAACGCACCTGGCCGTTGGACTCGTTCACGAGCTTTTTCAGCAGGGGACTGATCGTAACGCAATAAGGGCACTTGAACTCTGCAAACTCCGCGATCGTGATTTTGGCCTTCTCGTTTCCCAGAAATGGGGCGTCTGTGAAGGTGAAGGATTGCGGTATCGTTTCATAAATAAACTTGGAACGCTCTCTGGCAAGAAAACCCAGGCTGTGAGCCGGAACTCCCCTGGAGACGAGGTAGCCACCGAAATTCGCAAATCGGACAGCCGTCCTATCGGGTTTCTTCGCGACCAGGCACTGGAACAGCGTGTTCTTGCAGTTCCCGTAATTGGGCTCGCTTTTCAACACCTCCAGGAGTTCATTCTGGCGGCTTTCATCCAGCGCCTTTACCCTGGGCAAGAGAGCCCAGGGCAGGGAAGGGGAGCTTTCAGAGAAAACCTCATGGGGTTGCACCAGAAGCAAAACCAGCAAAGCGAGAATGATCTTGTAAGGTTTTTTCATGGCTCTTTCGTTCCTCAACGGCCTTGTTTTTGAGTGCTTTTAACAGCTCTCCAGGAAGCCTTATCTTTTTTACAACCGCTTTGGTCATGAGGGACCTATGGTTCTGGAATGTTACCGTTCCATAGGATCATTGTCCTGTCCTGTCAAGACAGAAAAAATGTGAAAAACGGGAACCGAGTTTTATTCAGTTCCTTCGCAAGGCACAATGGATTGCGAGTCCCCCCAGGATCATGATTGCAGAGAGCAATTGCCCCATGGTCAGAGGTCCCAAAATAAATCCCAACTGAAGGTCGGGTTCTCTCAGGAACTCCAGAAAAAATCTGAATATCCCATAGAAGATGAGGAAAAACTCGATCATCGTCCCGTCAGGGAGAGACTTCTTGTGAAGAATCCACAACAGAGTGAAGAGAACCACGCCCTCCCCAAAGGCTTCGTAAAGCTGGGAGGGATGGCGTGGGAGGGGGCCGGCGTTGGGGAAAACCATTCCCCAGGGAAGTTCCGTGACCCTGCCGTAAAGCTCGCCGTTAATGAAATTGGCGATTCTCCCCAGGCCAAGACCGATCGGCGCCGTGACGATCACTCTGTCTCCAACAGCCCAGAAGGGTAAGCTTTTGCGCCTGCAAAACCACCACCCGGCGATCACGGTGCCGATCAATCCGCCATGAAAGGACATGCCGCCGTGCCAGACGGCGATGATTTCCAGTGGATCACGAACAAAATCCGCCAAATTCATGTACTGGTAAAAAACAATGTATCCCAGCCTGGCTCCGGCAACGAGTCCAACGGCAAGGTAAAAGATGAGATCCTGAACAAGACGGCGAGAAAGGCCTATGGGCTTGCTTTTCTCTTGCCCCTTGATCAGAAAATAGGATGAGAGAAAGCCCAGGGCGTACATCAGGCCATACCATCGCAAATGGAGAGGCCCGATTTGAATCATATCCGGATCGATGTGGGGGTAGGGGATCATGATGAGGGTCCATCGGGTTTGCCGCAGGACAACTCGCAAAGCATGCCGCCGTTGCCGCATTGGGCTGTCTCGAACTGCAGGATGGGATGATCGATTCCGAAACGGTGAAAAAGTTCGTAGCGGATATTTTCGGAAAGGGATTCGGTTTTGCTCAGGAGTTGGTCCGTCACCTCTACGTGACAGGAAAAGGCGATGCTGGAAGAACTCACATTCCAGGCGTGCAGGTAGTGGACGCCGCATACGCCGGGAATTTCCTGCAAAGCATTCTTTATCTTCTCAAGATCGAGGTTTCTCGGGGTGGCATTCATTAAAATGCCGGTCGCCTCCTTGAGAATGGTCCAGCAATTCTTGAGGATAAAGAGGACTATGAGAAAAGAGAGCAGGGGATCCAGCCAGTACCAGGGCCTGAAGACCAGGAGGATGCCGTTGAGCAGCACGAGGACCGATGTGAGCATGTCTCCCACCATGTGGAGAAAGGCCCCCCGCACATTGAGGCTGTACTTGGAGTCCCGGTGGAGCAGCCAGGCCGAAAGGCCGTTTCCAACGATACCCACGGCGGCGAGATAGATGACGATTTGACCAATGACGGGTTGCGGGTGTCTGAACCGCTCCAAGGCTTCGTACAGGATGAAGGCGGATGCGGCCACCAGAAGGGCGATATTGATCACCGCCCCAAGAATTTCGGCACGCTTGTAGCCGAAGGTGTTTTGTGGCGAGGCGCCCTTTTTCCCGATGCGAAAAGCGAAATAGGCAATCAACAAGGCGGTGAAGTCGCTGAAATTGTGGACGGCGTCCGAGATCAAGGCCATGCTGTGGGCGTAGAGGCCGCCTACGATCTGTGCCGCAGGGATCAGAAGGTTAATGGCAAGGGTTATAAGGAGGCGGGCTCCGCTCGTGTCTCCTCCGTGAAGCGTATGCCCGTGAGTCGAGTGATCATGGTGGTCAGGGGAAGAGTTCCCCGCGTTGGCACACTCAGGAAGCTCGTTGTTTTTTTTGCTTTGCTCCATGTCCTTATTCATCTCATGACCTCTTATAAGGCTCTCGCTGCAAAACATCAATCCTGAATTTTTACTGGAGCACTAAGAAGATGCGTTCGTAAAGGCTGATGAGACGTTGATCTTTTCGCGCATGCGCATGAAAATGTAGGGGCGGGCTTTACGCCCGCCTGCGGGAGGGGGTAAACCCCTCCCCTACGGGTGTATTTTCACGGTAAAAAGTCCCATTGTCATGTCATTTCGAGCGAAGCGAGAAATCTAGAATTACTAACGCGCTGAAAAGGAAATATTTCTCCCTGCGGTCGAAATGACAGATTCACACCGCAGGTCTTTTTAGGAGACCGTCAACTTTGATTGGGGCAGTAACAATTCTCGATAATGAACTGACATTCTGCTAGAATATTTTAAAAAATTTGGAGTTTCCAATATGTCCGATCTGATTTGTTACTGCTTCGGCTATACCGCACAGGATATCCTGAAAGACCTGGAGCAAAATGGGCGGTCTCTGATCATGGAGAAGATCCTGGAAGAGAAGAGATCCGGAGGATGCGAGTGTGCTAAGAAAAACCCGAAGGGTCGGTGATGCCTGCCGGATATTCACCAGTTGGTGAATCCGCGAGGGATTCCACAAAAGCCCTGAGTTCGTCTCGGGCCTTACGGCAGAGAATGGATTTATCCTTTTCTTGTCGACAAGGACGTTCCAAAAAGGACCCAGTCCGGCATGGCGAAAACCGACGGGCTGATTTGGCCGATCTCGTTGCCGCGATAGACCACAAGCCCGGCCCGGTAGGCCCCGCCCAAAAGCTTCCTGGACCGCTCGATCGCAGCGGCATCCTTTGACGTAACCCTGGGCCGGTTCTTGATCTCCACCGCCAAAATCCCTTTCCGGCCTTCAATGAGTAGGTCGACCTCGTTTCCCCCCGATGTCCTCAGAAAACTTGGAGTGACACGTATCCCGAGGGTCCACAGGTGAATAAGCAGTTGAGAGATAATGGCGGTTTCGTATTGTTCACCCGTGAGGCCCCCCGTCTGACCGGAAAGAACGCGCTGGACACCCAGATCGCACCATATCAACTTGGGTCTCTTAATCAGTCTTACACCGATATTCTTGGCCCAGGGGTTCAGTCGAAAGGTTTGATAAGACAGCTCCAGGTAGCCGAGGTAGCGACGCACGGTAGTCACCGGAAGACCGGCATCCCTTGCGATTTCCGAATACGATAGAATTCGACCCGTACGCAGCGAGGCCAGACGATGGCATGTGCTGAAGGGTTCAAGATCTCTCAGACGGGCCAGATCTGCGAGATCCCGTTCAAGGTAGGTCGCCTGGTAGGCATCCAGCCACTCCAGTTTTTCATCATCGTTATACTGGAGCAGAGAAGGGAGACCTCCCCATCGAAGCAGGTGAATCATGGCGGACTGAGCCGCACCCGCCTCAGGCCCGACCGCGCTCCTCTCCAGTCTTTCGAGAAGGGTAACCGGTTCCTCTTCCTCGTTTAGCAGATCGGCAATGAGAGGCCGGTTTGGCTTCTTGCCTCCAAAATGAGGGGCGAGCTCTCCAACCGTGAGAGGCCAGAGCTCGTACAGGAAAACCCTCCCTGCAAGGGATTCCCGGATCTGCTCCAGCAAGGTGATGCGGGATGAGCCCAGAAGAACGGAAAAGTCCAGTTTTCCTTCGTCGTAAGCCCATTTTAATTTGTCGAGTGCGATTGGTGCCTTTTGCACTTCATCTAGGATTGCCGGCCCGACCGTCTGGTGCCATCCCTCGGCGGGCAAGAGGGCGAGTCTTGAGCGCTCCCCGGGGGAATCGAGATTAAGATAGCGAAAATTTTTCTCATAGAGCTGTCGGGCAAGTGTGGTTTTTCCAACCTGGCGTGCCCCCGTGACGACCACAATTCGCCGGGGAGGGGCTCCCTGGGGGAGACGTTTTGAAAGGTATCTCTCTAGCATGAATGCATTATGTCAAATGATTACTAGAAAGTCAATTTCCAATGAGATTTGACCGTGCAATAGTCAATTTACAGATAAAAATCCAGGAAATTCAATAGCGGTTCGTGGTTTTGTGCAGCGACGGCGTGTGCGTCCTTCGGTTCTCAGGCACCTGGAGAGATCCATGGAAGAGAATGAGGAACTGGGGAAACTTGTTGCCGGCTGGAGTCGTCCACTATCTTATACGCGACGAGGCTATCGCCATCCGCGTAATCAAGACTCACTCTGCCTTCAAACCCTCGGGAAGGCTCTCCACGAAGGCCTTGATTTCGTCTCTAATCCGGCGGTAGGGAACCATAGCCTCCTCTTCGTTTCCGGCGGTTTCGGCCAGTTTGGGCGGGTCTTCGAAACCCCTGTGGATCAATTTTGTTTTGGCGGGAAAGTAGGGGCACGATTCCCTGGCATTGTCGCAGAGCGTGATGACGTAATCAAACTCCATGTTGCCGAACGCGTCCACATCCTTGGATTTCTGGCTGGAGATGTCAATGCCCACCTCGGCCATGGCTATAATAGCTCGCGGGTCCACGCGCTTGGGTTGAACCCCTGCGGAATAGGCCTCGAAGTGTTCCCCTTTCAAGCGGTTCGTCCAAGCCTCAGCCATCTGACTCCTGCAGGAGTTGCCGGTGCATAAATAAAGAATCCTTGTCTTGTCAGCCATCGGTCATCCATCATTATTATAAATTTGATGCCGCAAAGGTTTTAACATCGTGTTAATAACATTATGTTAAAAAATGCGAATGTAAAGGAAAAGAAGTATCCGCAGGCGGGAAGTCTGTGCGAAAAGTTAAAGGGCACTTTACCGTTTCGATAAGGTTCCACTACGGATAGAAGCACCTGAGTGCGAGAAACGTCAGCTAAGACGCGTGTTGCCTCGCAGGGGCGGATGCCTTCCTTCGCCAAGGAGGGGATCGGAAGGAAAAGGGGAATATTCTTGCCAAGGATTTGGGAAGTGTCCTGTACTTGATCTCCGCGATTTTTTGCTCAGCCGCCACGTCTCCTTGCCGAATCAATTCCGCATAGTGATCAAAACCTATCCAAGGGATACGCTTCACGTCGGGCTGTAGGAGAACATCGGCGCTTTCTACGCTATCCGAAGGATCCGATGCAAGAAGTCGAGCTTTTCTGAGGTGAAGGGGTGCAATTTCCCGAGCCGCTTCAGGCAGGCGCTCCTGTTACGTTCACCGGCAAGAAATTTAGTTCAAGACCTGCATTTTTCATGCTTTTTATATAAGCGAGGGCCTTCTTAGAAACATCTGAAAAATCTGTCGGCTACAGAAGTTTATCAAACATCCCAACCTCCTCAGATCCCTTCCATCCGGTGTCCAGCCTCCTCGATATCTCCTTTCCTTCAAATATGGACGTCAAAATAGAGCAAGATGTATTTCAGCGAAACATAGAGGAACAGGAAACCGAAAAGGGCTTTCAGGACATAGGGCTTAAAATAGGCCATGATCTTTGCCCCGATGATCGCGCCGATCAGGGCGCCAATTCCGAGGGTAATGGCCACCGGGATGTTGACTACGTTCTGTAAAAGTTTGAAAATGGCTCCCACCAGAGCCATCCAGAAAAAGGCCGCCATGGAGGTGCCGATAGCCAACTTAACGGGCGCCTTCAGGAAATATATGTAAGACGGCACAAGCGCATAACCGCCACCCAAACCGATTATGCCCGTCAGGAAACCGATGACCACGCCCAAGGTGCTCTTTGAGGCTGGGCTTCCGGGCACCTGAGGAGCCGGCTTTCCCGGGGGCATGATCCGGAGCAATCCTTCGTAAAGCATTCTTACGGAAACCACGATGAAGGCCAGCCCGATGATCAGGTCGATGGTCTTGCCGTAATCCTTGATATACCCAAACACGATGGATCCTATAATGACCCCCAGAATTCCGCTCAGCCCTGTCCAGAGGGCGGTGGTCTTATCCACATTCTTCATTTTGATGTGCTGGTACGCACCCGATCCTGCCGTAAACACGACCGCCGTGAGGGTCGTTCCCACCGCGAAAGCCGGGTCAAAGTCAAAACCAAACCGGATCACCGGCATCATTAGAGCGCACCCACCGGTTCCCAGCAATCCTCCAATGATTCCCGCAAGCAGCCCCGTCACCAAGTAAATCACGTAGAACATATTACACCTCCTTAATAGATTGTTTTGATCACTCGCACCTTTTGCATAGGTTGGCCTTTCGGATATCAGGCAGCATCTTCACGATTTTGGAAATCTCGGCACTTCCATCCAGCCAGTATTTGAGGTTCCCCAACATCGTGGCGGCATAAGGGCTTTTGCCTCCATCGGACAGCGAATAGTGCACCCAGAGCCCGTCTTTTCGAGAAAGTAGGAGACCTGCTTCCTCCAGAATCTTGACATGCTTGGAAACCGTGGGCTGAGAAATCCCCAACGCAGCCTGGATTTCGCAAACACAGAGTTCTCCGTGCTGAAGCATTTTGACAATCTTGACCCGATTCGGATCCCTCAACGCCTTCATGACTTTAATGAAGTTGTTCATGGATTGCCCCTTGTCCCGATGTTTGATCAACCAATGCTGAGGGGTAGCTCACGCTTGGTTGCTGATCGAACCTCCGTCTCAATTCCGGAATCCCTGAAGAGGTAAAAGGAAGATTCGGAGAATAAGGGATCTTTTCTTCTTGGATGTAAATCTTCTTCCAGATGGGATCCAAGAGTTTTTCTAACCGATTGTCGAACTCATATAGCCCCTGGTGCAACTTTTCATCGTAGAGCCATTTCTCTGTTTCTTCATCCTCCGGAAGGGGCTTGTATTCCTTGACGGCGTCCATGGCCAGCTTGTGGTGATCCCGGATGGGACAGGGGCGGAGCCAGTTTCCCGTCTCCTGACCGACCCTCTTGTAGGCATACTCATTCTGCCATTTTCGGATGGATTCGAAGAAGGGCTGCGCATACACATCATTCAGGTTTCCTCCGCTCTTGTAAACATCGAAGATATTGACCGGAGAAAACTGGTAATACGGACAAGGCATGACCCATCCGTTCCAGTCGATGTAAAAATATCCGTCCGGCCTCCCGGCGGCAATGCAGCCGCACCCAATCGGGCCGCTGTTCCAAAAATCGACGTAAAAGAGTCTTTTCTTCCAAAGGATTTCCCTCTCTCGGTCAAGGAGCCTCAGCCTCTGCTCAGGGGTGAGCATCAGGTCCAGGTTGTATCCTCTTCCGATGGGCATGTACTGGAAGACCCACGCAAGGGTGACCTTCTGTTGGTTGAAGTAGAAATCACCGAATTC
>Ga0073932_1002209_pt1 | contig 31581 bp, 23 predicted proteins | sample DewCreD2012metaG_FD_76967 | JGI IMG/M metagenome (GOLD analysis project Ga0073932, IMG submission 76967) | Hot spring sediment bacterial and archeal communities from British Columbia, Canada, to study Microbial Dark Matter (Phase II) - Dewar... ...
CTGCAAGCGGGTCGGCCTGACGTTCCCCGCCGTGGCCAAAGGCCTGGAAACCCTGGCCAAACTGGGCATCACCCGCGAGATCACCGGCCAAAAACGCAATCGCGTCTTCGCCTACGACCGCTATCTGGCTATTCTCAACGAAGGCACAGAACCGCTGTGAAACCGATCGCACCGAAACGTCAGAACCTGGGGCCGCACGCCGCCAGCAGCGCCTGCCGCCCGGCCACGCAGGCCAACCTGAAGGAGCTGGGCTATGGCGGGTGAGTGGCTGGAGGTTAAACTTGGCGAAATTGCCGACTTGGTCCGCGGTGTCTCGTATCGGCCGGCCGATTTGCTTCCAGACGGCTCTAATGGAATACCCCTGCTGCGTGCAACGAACATCACAAACAGTGGCCTCGACCTCGCTGACGTTCTCTTCGTGCCGTCTGAACTGGTTCGGCCTAACCAGATGCTGCGCCGCTATGACGTTGTAATCGCCATGTCTAGCGGTAGTCGCGAGGCTGTCGGGCGACTCGCCCAACTCCGGCAAGACTGGGTTGGTTGCTTTGGCGCGTTTTGCGGAGTGATTCGGGCCGATCCTCGACGCGTTCATCCGGACTTCCTAGGTTTCGTTCTTCAGTCGCCGAACTTTCGGACTCGCATCGAAACGCATGCAGTTGGAACAGCCATCATGAATTTGTCGCGGGAACGCATACTCGGGTTCTCGCTGGAACTTCCTCCCCTCACCGAACAGCGGGCCATTGCGCACGTCCTCGGCACGCTGGACGACAAGATTGAGCTGAACCGGCGGATGAGCCAGACGCTGGAGGCGATGGCGCGGGCGCTGTTCAAGTCGTGGTTCGTGGACTTCGACCCCGTGCGGTGGAAAATGGAACGCAAAGGCGCAAAGGCGCAAAGCCGCAACCAGAGCCAAACCGCCTTGGCGTCTTCGCGTCTTGGCGGCTTTGCGTTGCCCCCTGCCCTGGCCGCTCTCTTCCCCGACCGCTTCGTGGACTCCGAACTCGGCCCAATCCCGGAGGGGTGGAAGGTGGGAACGCTCGCGGACCTGTCAGTGCTGAACCCGGAGGTGTGGACAAGGCAGACTCGCCCCGCCAAAATCATCTACGTTGACCTCTCGAACGCGAAGTGGGGGCGAATCGATTTACTGACGGCCTACGACTCGGCCGATGCACCGAGCCGAGCTCAGCGGGTGCTCCGACCGGGAGACACCATTGTCGGAACGGTGCGCCCAGGGAACGGTTCATACGCGTTCATCGCAGAAGGGGGGCTGACCGGGAGCACCGGCTTTGCCGCGCTTCGACCGCGGGCAGCCCACTACGCCGAGCTCGTTTACCTGGCAGCCACTGCACCAGACAACATCGACAGGCTTGCGCATCTGGCTGATGGCGCTGCCTACCCTGCAGTCCGGCCGGAGGTCGTTGCGGCAACTCCGGTCGTCTGCCCCAGTGATGAAGTCCTTGCCAGATTTTCCCAGGCGGCCGGCCTTGCTTTGGCGAAGATCGCGCAAAACGAGCGCGAATCCCGCACCTTGGCCGCCCTGCGGGATGCGCTGCTGCCGAAGCTGATTTCCGGCGAGATTCGGGTGAAGGAGGCGGAGAGGTTTTTGCAAGAGAGGGGGTTATGACTCGGATCAGCCGCATATCCAACTTACGTAGTTGCGGAATCTTCCGGGATTTCGCATGGCCGACAGGCTTACACGACTTCGGACGTTACAACCTCATCTACGGGTGGAATGGGACCGGCAAGACGACGCTAAGCCGAATACTGCGCTGTTTGGAGAAGCGGACGGTAGCATCAGGACAGGTAACGGTTGCGCTCGACGGGCGGGATATTCCGGGAGATGAGTTTCCCCACGTCACGGTGCCGGTACGGGTGTTCAACCGCGATTTCATCGACGAGAACGTGTTTCCTGTGGGAGGTGGGGGTCTCCCGCCCATCTTCGTGTTGGGAGCAGAAAGCGTCGAGAAACAGAAGGAGATTGAGCGCCTGAAGGGCGAGCGTGCGCAAGCGCAAGCGAGGCTGGACACGGCGCGTGTTGAGAAGCAGCAGGCTGAGAAGAATCTCGACCAGTTTTGTATCGACCGAGCTAAAATCATCAAGGACACTCTCCGCTCCAGTGGCCCGAGCCGCTACAACAATTACGACAAGTCCGATTTCAAGGACGACGCAGAGAAGATGGCCCAAGCTGGAGACGGCTCTGCTCATCGTCTCAGCGACGAAGCGCGAGAGAAGCTGCTGAGCCAGCACCGGGAGGTTCCGAAGGCAAAGGTACCGGAGGTCGCGTACACTCTGCCAAACTTCCGCAAGATCATTGACGACCTATCGCAACTCCTGACCACCACGGTTGTTTCATCGGCGATAGAAGCCCTCAAACGTGATCCCGCGCTCGCCGAGTGGACTCGTCAAGGGCTCAGGTTACACCGCGATCGCAAGGCTGAACGATGTCTGTTCTGTGAACAGCCGTTACCGAAAGAGCGGTTGGCCGCCTTGGAGGCACATTTCAGCGTTCAGTATGAGCAGTTCATTCAACGCTTGGACAGGTCGATCAATGATTTACAGGAGTTGTCTAAGGCGGCGGCTGAACTCCGACTACCGAACAAGGCAGAGCTTTACGACGACCTCGTGGCGGAATACCGAGCCGCGGAAGAAGGGCTGAGACAAGCCCTCAACGCGGTTCAGGGCTTTCTCGACGCCGCAATCCCTGTGTTGGAGGAAAAGAAAGGTCGGGCTTTTGAACGCGTCGAACTGAAGCTTAACGCACCGTCGTTGGATCCAGATGCGGTCGAAAAGCTGAACGCGGTGATCCGCAAGCACAATCAAGCGTGCGATGAGTTTGAAAATCGTGTCCAAGAGGCCCGCGAGAAGCTGGCTAAAGGAATGATTGCTGAGGTGTTGGACACATTCGTTTCTTATCAGGATGCGCTGCGGCAAGCGGAAGGGGAGGTGGTGGCGGCGCAAGAGGAAGTTCAACGGTTGAATGATCAAATAGTCCGTCTGGAACGCGAAATAACGGAACACCATCGTCCTGCGGAGGAGCTGAACGAAGACCTTAGGAAATACCTCGGCCACGATGAACTGCGACTGGGAGTCAAGGACACGGGCTACACCATTACACGCGGCGGTGTACCGGCGCAGACTCTCAGCGAAGGCGAAATGACAGCCATCGCTCTTCTGTACTTTCTGAAATCTTTACAGGATAGGCAATTCGACCTTGTGAACGGTGTTGTCGTGCTCGACGACCCGGTTTCGAGCCTCGACGCGAATGCCCTGTATCTTGCTTTCGGTTTCATACGCGAGCGGACGAAAGACGCAGGACAGTTGATCATCCTTACGCACAACTTCACGTTCTTCCGGCAGGTGCGGAACTGGTTTCATCACCTGAAGGGGCAGAGGAAGAAAGACTCCAACCAGCGGCCCGCACGGTTTTATATGCTCGATTGCGGGAGATGCGCTGATGGGCGGTACGCCACGATCCGATGTCTCGATCCGCTGCTTGAGCAGTATGATTCGGAGTATCACTACCTTTTCTCTCGCGTTCATAGAGCGGCTCTCGTGGCAGGACCCGCAAGTTTGGAACAGAACTACGAACTCCCAAATATGGCCAGGCGTTTGCTGGAAGCTTTTCTTGCGTTTCGCCAGCCACATGTTTCTGGGGAACTCTGGCAGAAGCTCCAAGCAGTGCCATTTGACGAGGCCAAGAAGCAACGGATTCTGCGTTTTCTTCACACGTATTCTCACAGCAGCAGCGTTGGCCAGCCTGAGCACGACCCATCCCTTCTTGCCGAGGCTGGATCGGTCCTCAAGGACCTCCTAGAGTTCATCGAGGCCCAAGACAAGGCTCACTTCGATGCGATGGTCAAACTTGTGAATAATCAAATAGCCGAAGAGAACGACGAATGATTAGCGACCTTGCTGACTCCATAATTGAGTTCACTGCCCTGCGGGATGCGCTGCTGCCCAAGCTCATCTCCGGCGAAATGCGCCCGCCTGCCGCGCTGCGCAACCGCGCGGCGCAGGCAGGGGTGAAGGATGCGGAGCGGTTTTTGGGGAGGGCAACGTGATGGACCTGACCGAACTGCAACGGCTCGTCGCCGGCGGGGAGTCGGAGACGCTGGAGTTCAAGCAAAGCACCGGCCAGCGGTCCGAGGCGATGCACGACCTGTGCGCCATGCTCAATCACCGCGGCGGACGGGTGCTCTTCGGAGTCGCTCCCCACGGGCAGATTGTCGGCCAGCAGGTTTCGGAGCGGACGTTGGAGGAAGTGGCTCAGGAAATCCAGCAAATCGAGCCGCCGGTTTTCCCCACGGTCGAGCGAGTGGAGGTGGCGCCTGGCCGACAAGTGGTGTCGGTCATGGTCCCGACCGGGGCCAATCGGCCGTACAGCTACAAGGGGCAGGCGTACAAGCGGGTCGGCAACACCAGCTTGAGGATGAGCCGGGACGAGTGCAACCGGATGTTGATTGAGCGGTTCCACGGCGAGCGGCGCTGGGAGGCCGAACCGGCCGAGGGGTGGACCGTCGCGGACCTGGACTGCCGCGAGATCACGCGAACGGTGGAGGAGGCGATCCGCCGCGGCCGGCTCGAGGACCCCGGCACGCGCGATCCGTGGGAAATGCTGCGAGGCTTCGGTCTGTTGCGGCAAGGTCAGGTGCTGCGGGCGGCCGTTGTGTTGTTCGGCGAACGGACCCGACTGGAAGCGGAGTATCCGCAATGCCTGTTGCGGGTGGCGAAGTTCCGGGGAACCGACAAGACCGAGTTCCTGGACAACCGGCAATTCAGTGGTCATGCCTTCGAGCTGCTGCTCAAGGCGGAGCAGTTTCTGCGCGAGCATTTGCCGGTCGCCGGGCGGGTGGTGCCGAACTTATTCGAGCGGGTTGACGAACCGCTGTATCCGCCGGTGGCCCTGCGGGAGGCGTTGGCGAATGCGTTTTGCCATCGTGATTACGGCATCGGCGGCGGCTCGGTGGCGGTGGCGGTGTTTCAGGACCGGCTGGAGATCACGTCGTCGGGAACGCTGCACTTCGGGCTGACGGCGGAGAAACTGTTCGAGCCGCACGAGTCGTTGCCGTGGAATCCGCTGATTGCGCGGGTATTTCACCGGCGCGGCATCATTGAAAGCTGGGGCCGCGGCACCCTCAAGATGGCCGAGCTGACCCAGAAAGCGGGCCTGCCCCGTCCGGAGATCGAAGAGCAGGCGGGCTGCGTCGTCGTGCGGTTCCGGCCGAGCAAGTACATCCCGCCGCGACAAGTGAAGCAGAACTTGACGGAGAGGCAGCGGGCGATTCTGCAACTGCTGGCCGAACGGCCGGGCATCGGACGCAAAGTAATTCGGCAAACCTTGAATTTGGATCTGAACGAACTCAAGAGTGACCTTCAGCGATTGCGTGGCTTGGGGCTGATTCGACAAGAAGGCAAAGGCCGGGGTACGGTGTTGTTCCTCGCTGAAGGTTGATGGAGGAATCGGCAGCGAATTGGCAGCGAATTGGCAGCGAATTGGCCAAGAATTGTAACAACTTATGCCGCAGCAACTTACCGAATCCACCGTCGAGCAGGCCGGCCTTGATTGGCTGGCCGGACTGGGCTGGCGCGTGGCCCATGGGTCGGACATCGCGCCCGACAAGTCGACCCGAGAGCGGCGGGATTTCAGCCAGGTGGTGCTTGAGCAGCGGTTGCGGGACGCGCTGGCACGGCTGAATCCGGCGCTGCCGGCCGAGGCATTGGAGGACGCTTTCCGCAAGCTCACCCGGCACGAAGGCGCGGACCTGCTCCAGCGCAATCGCGCGCTGCATCGCCTGCTGGTGGACGGTGTGACGGTGGACTACCGCTCGGCGGAAGGCGACATCCGCTACGCGCCCGTGCGCGTGCTGGACTTCGACGATCCGGACAACGACGACTGGCTGGCAGTGAACCAGTTTGCCGTGGTCGAGAACCGCCACAGCCGACGGCCGGACATCGTGTTGTTCGTCAACGGCCTGCCGCTGGCGGTCATCGAGTTGAAAAACGCCGCCGACGCGGACGCCACCATCTGGACGGCCTGGCAACAACTCCAGACCTACCAGGCCGAAATCCCATCGCTGTTCGCGCCCAACGCGGTGCTGGTGGTGTCCGACGGCCTGGAGGCGCGGGTCGGTCCATTGGGCGCGGGCCGGGAGTGGTTCAAGCCGTGGCGGACCATCGGCGGCGAAACGGTCGCGCCCGAAACAATCCCGCAGTTGCAGGTCGTGCTGGAAGGGCTGTTCGAGAAACGCCGGTTTCTCGATCTGGTGCGGGATTTCATCGTGTTCGAGGACGACGGCAGCGGGCGGCTGGTCAAGAAGGTTGCCGGCTACCACCAGTTCCACGCCGTGCGGGTGGCAGTGGAAGAGACGTTGCGGGCGGCGGAATTGCAGCGCCAGACGGAGGCAATGCATGAGCCGTCTGGCGGCTACCGTGCCGCGCGCCAGCCCGGCGGCCAAGCTGGCGACCGTCGCATCGGCGTGGTCTGGCACACGCAGGGCAGCGGCAAGAGCCTGACGATGGCGTTTTACGCCGGGCGCATCATCCGCGAGCCGGCGATGGAGAACCCGACGATCGTGGTGTTGACCGACCGCAACGATCTGGACGACCAGCTTTTCGGGACGTTCTCGCGCTGCCGAGAACTATTGCGCCAGCCGCCGGTGCAGGCCGAAAGCCGCGCGCACCTGCGCCAGTTGCTCTCCGTGGCGGCGGGCGGCGTGGTGTTCACCACCATCCACAAGTTCTTCCCTGAGGAGAAGGGCGACCTGCCTGCGCCAAACGGAGCGCGGCAGGCAGGCCGTCATCCGGTGCTCTCGGATCGGCGCAACATCGTGGTCATCGCCGACGAGGCGCACCGCAGCCAATACGATTTCATTGACGGCGTCGCCCGCCGCCGACTTCAACGCGCAAATAATGCACCTGTTGAACCTGGATGGAATGACGCTGGTACTGTCCAAACCGCTCGCGCCGGGCCTTCTCGCTCAACCGACCCCAACCAACTTGTTTGGCGACGAGCTGCCACCAGACGACCGAAGTAGGAATTGAACGATGAGGAGTAAAGACCTTCATATCACCTCATAAGTTCGCAACTCATGAAGATAGCGGTGTCCTTTACATTTTGAACGTTTGAGATGCCGTTCTGCAATGAGCGATTCAATATATTTCAGATGGTCTAGGGCGTGAGGAACACGGAACGGGACGTTTTGTTTCGAATCAACCAAGTCCAACATCGCTCCTACTGCGTTGGCTGCTCGCTTCGCTTGATCGTGCGCAATTTGTGAATACTGCACGAGGACGCGTTTACCAAGGGCCTTCGCGTTCTGAATTACGTGTTCCAACAGGTCAGTGCCGAACACCGTGGATTCAAGCCCGATGTCCTCACAACCGGCCAGCTTCGGTAGATACGGCGGATTGCAGACCACGAGATCGAAGGGGGCGTCCGGCGGATCGGTGTGCATCGAAACGCGCGAGGTTACAGTGGCCGCGTTGGTTTGCGGGGCGTTTATCCGCCAGTTGAGTTGGCCAAAGAGGGCTGGCGTCAGCAGCCAATCGGACAAGACCACCGTTCTGACAGCCGGGTTCAGTTTTGCGAGCGCAATGCCGAGAAAACCGGTCCCAGAACCGATGTCAAGCACGCTGCTCACGTCTGCTTTCGTCAGCCCACGGCTCTCCAGGCACGACATCAAGAAGAATGCATCCACGGAGGGCGGCCACAGTACAGGAGACCAGCGCCAAAGGAATTTCAGTCCCCGCCACTCGATTTGAACCAGACCGTTCCTGAACAATTTGCTGACCAGCCCGGCCATCGGATGAGAATGGATTTTGCAGTCTGGGCTTTTCTCACCACGCCCAGGGCAACAGCAATCCCACAGCAGCTCCGCGTCAGGCACTGGAAGGACCACCCTATCCTTGTGCTTGAAATCAACTCGCTCGAAGTTGCTTTCGACCGCGATAACAAGCGGCGGTTCGGTCGGAAGCGTGTCCAGCATCCGCTGGATGAATTTCGCCTTGTGGATGCGATTGAGGAATCCGGCGATGTCCAAGCCTTTGCGTTCAAGTTCACCTGTCAGCAAATCGGCGTAGCCGCGCTTAATAACGTCGTAGTCTTTCAGGCTCAGGCTGCGGACGAACTTCAGCAAGTAATTATCTGCTTCGCTCAACACGGCGCAAACCTGCTCGAACGTCAATTCGTCGAATTTCACCGCGAGCTGGAACATCAGGTCGCTGAAAGCTTCTGGGTTTTCAAGTTGCTCCACCGTCAGTGGGGATAGCGCCTTGGCAAGTGCAACCAAGTTGTGGAGCGACGGATATTGGATTCCCTTGCGATAATTTCGGAGTGACTTGTCGGTGAGGCCAGCCTTGTCACAAAGCTCCAGCGGCGACACGTTGCGAATCTTCATGATGCGCTCCAGTCGTTCGCCAAAGGCAATTCGCTCTGCACGCGTTCGCTTCTTCATCGTCAACGATTCCGTTTTTTTCCGGCGCGATGGCGCATTGTGCCAGTTGCCGGCTCCCAGGAAAAGGGTATTGTGAGGCCGTCTGGGTTGAATGCGGTGTGCGCTTCGAGTGAAGCGGGACAACACTGCACCCTAGACGGAGCAGCCAGCGCAGAAAGAATGAGTTATGAACGAGAAAGTCGAGTTCAACTACGGTGAGAATCAAGCAGGGTTCATGAACGAGGTTCAGCGGATACTTGTTCAGCAACCTGACTACACAGGAATTGGCGGGCACGGCCCTGAGCAACACGGCGGTCACGGCCTCCACAGGCAGGTGAGCATCGGCATGGGGCCCAGCACGATCAACTTCCGTGAGCTGCTTGGGGACGAATGAAGATGGACCGGCTGGGGGCAAACTTTGAGTGAGGCTTGCCGAACAGCAGTAAAGAAAAAACAAAGTCAAATCTTATGAATCCAATCAAGCCTATACCAAGCATCGGTAGCAAAGGTGGGCACATCCACGATGTGCCCTCACAGTGGAATCCCCTGAAGGAGCGATCGGTCGTTTTGACGGATCATGCAACAGGGGCTAAGTCGTCCTACCAGTACGAGGACATTGACCTCCCAGAAGGGACGATCCGGATTCGAAAGAAGAACGGGATCGTGTACGGCTGATTCCTGAAAAGCAAGGACAGCAGGCAGTCGGGCGGGGCGGTGGTGCCGCCTCGCCCGATTTTGCATTTGTGGGCGGGCCGCGCGCAGAGGAGGAGCTGGATCACGCCATCCGGCAGATCGTTTCCAAGGCCATCGCGCCGGAGGGCGTGGTGGATTTGTTCGCCGCCGCCGGGTTAAAGAAGCCGGATATTTCGATCCTGTCGGACGAGTTCCTGGCCGAAGTGCGCGGGATGCCGCAGCGCAACCTGGCGGTGGAACTTCTGCGCAAGCTCCTGGAAGGCGAGATCAAGATTCGCCGACGCAAGAACCTGGTGCAGGCCCGGTCGTTTGCCGAAATGCTCGAGCAGACGCTGCGGCGGTATCAGAACCGCGCCATCGAGGCGGCGCAGGTGATCGAAGAGTTGATCGGCTTGGCTCGCGACATGCGCGAGGCCAACGCCCGCGGGGAAAAGCTCGGCCTGAGCGAGGAGGAACTGGCGTTTTACGATGCGCTGGAGACCAACGACAGCGCGGTGAAGGTGCTGGGCGAGCCGACGCTGCGGCAGATTGCTCAGAAACTGGTCCGCACTGTTCGCGCTAACGTGACGATTGACTGGACGCTGCGGGAGAACGTGCGGGCTCAGTTGCGCGTGCTGGTCAAACGCATCCTCCGCAAACACGGCTATCCGCCGGACAAGCAGGAGAAGGCCACAGAGACCGTGCTGGAGCAGGCGGAGGTAATTTGTTGGGAACAGGCGAAATCGGATGTCCACAGCCCCGCGCCAACCGCCCTTTGAGGCCGTGAGTCGCCCACCGCACCATTTGCGCAACCGCCGATTGGAGCGCGAGTGCCGCACGCTCGAGGCGATGCTGCGGGTTTATTGCCATGACGTTCACCACTCCCCTGACCCGCTCTGCCCGGTGTGCCGCCAGTTGCTGGATTACGCGACCGGTCGGCTGGCGCGGTGCGTGTTTGGAGGGGACAAGCCCACCTGTGCCAAGTGCCCGGTTCACTGCTACGCCGCTGAGCCGCGCCAGTTGGTCCGTCAGGTCATGCGTCACGCCGGTCCGAAGCTGTTCTGGCGGCATCCGGTTCTGACCCTGCTTCACTTGGCCGACGCCTGGCGCAAGGTCCGGCCTGTCCCGGCCAAGTCGCCGGTCGCGCGTGATGCCGCGCGGCCATAGGCGCGACCTGGCATCGCGTGTGCCGGGCTTGGGCGGGCAGACACGGCGGCCCACGGCGGCTCGCCCGGCCGGCAAGGCACGGAGCGGGCCGCACTCACTTGCCGGTATCTGTCCCCGGACGCGGTGGCGCGCCACCACCGTTGTCAGGCGGGCGACGACCCGACACGGGCAGTGCGCCGGTTCATGCCCGCGCTTTGCCCTGGGCTTCAGCGGCCAGACGCTGGCGCTCGGCGACCTTGGCAAATGGGAAATAGACGGCCATGGCGATGCCGATGGAGAGCGCGCCCCACACGGCGGCCTTCCAGTCTCCGCCAGTCACCAGGTAGTGGCCAATAATCGGCGGGGTGGTCCAGGGCACATTCACAAACGGCCGGTGGATGACACCCCAGTGCATCAACAGATAGGTGCCGGTCGTCAGCAGCAGGGCATTGAGAATGTAGGGAATCATGAACACGGGGTTCAGTACGATGGGAAAGCCGAAGAAGATCGGTTCGTTGATCTGGAATATCTGGGTGGGCAGTGACAGGCGGCTGACCTTGCGGTAGCCCGGTTCACGTGAGTTCAACATCAGCAGCGCCAGGCCGAGTGTGGCGCCCGTGCCGCCCACGTTCACAAAGACCGTGAAAAACCCGTAGGCCGTGATATACGGCAGCGGCTGGCCGTGCGTCATGGCGGTCACGTTGGCGTCCAGGTACTGCAGAAAAATCGGCGCGACAATCGCGTCCATGGCGTTGTCCCCGTTGATGCCCACCGACCAGAGCAGCGTGACCAGGAAGGCGTAAAGCAAAATGCCCGGCAGCGTGTTCAGCGCCACAACCGCCGGCCTGAAGGCCGTCTGCACGACGTGGTTGATGTCCACCCCTGCCACGTGTCGCACCAGCCAGAAGGCCACCACCAGGCAGACCATCGGACTGAGCGACAGGAACGATTCATACACCGCCGGGGGGACATTGGCGGGCAGCCGGATGACCAGATTGCGGTCGGCGAAAAACTTCTGCGTCCGCACGGTTAGCAGCGCCAGCAGGATGGCCGTGAACAGGCCTTTGGACCCAAGGCCGTCCATGTCCAGCGTCTGGCTTGTCGGGTCAATCTGAATCAACAGAAAAACCAGCGTCGCCACCGAGGCGCTCACCATGGCTTCCTGGCCAAGCCGTTTCCCCAGATCGTAGGCGATGGCGAAACAGACAAACACCCCCAGCAGGCCAAACGTGGCGGTTACCGGCACCTGGAGCAGCGGCAGATAGGGGGCGACCACCTTGTCCCAGCCGCGGACCGGCAAGAACGCCACGATCATGAAAAGCCCGCCCAGAATTGTCAGCGGCACCACGGCCACGATGCCGGCCCTGATGGCCGACAGATAGGTGTTGTCGCTCAGGACCGTGAGCGCCGTTACCAAGCGGCTGGTCGGCCCCGGGGCGCGCGGGATCATGCCGCCTCCTTTCCCGAGCTGACGCGTTGTACGCCACCCGCGCAGGCGCTCCTGACGCATGACCGGCTTGTTGTCATCCGCCCTCCCAGTCAACATGCCCGGGTGGCCACCAGCAAGCAGATTGGTGGGCTTGGCGGCGGCGCGCATTTGGGCTGATCCGAAGAGTACGGCACGGCCATGTTTCCGCGGGTCGTCGCCGGGGGGGCGCCGGTTCTCAGCGACCGCAACCCCTGCCGCCACGCCGAGCAGACGGAAGCCGAAGGGCCGCAATGCTCGACTGGTCGTTCCGGCCGGACCCGCGGTCATCGGGCTTGGAAAAACTGGTTGACAGCAGGGCCGAATCTGTGCTAGAAATCCCCCGGTTAGTCGAGAACCAACGAAGACGGAAAGTCACGTTATGAAAAAGGCAACCTTGCTGATCGCTGCGATTCTGTGGGTTAGTGCCAGCGTCGTCTCTCAGGCTCAGACCCTGTTGCTCGAGGACTTCGAGAGTTACACCACGCCCCTGACAAACCAGGTGTTGTTCAGGCAGCCGACGTACTCCGGTAGCACTTCGAGCAAGTTGGAAACGCCCCCCAACGAGAGCGTTGTGCAAACCATCGGGGGATTCCCCTATGGCGACCCGAACAACATCCTGCGCGTCTCGTTTAACTTCAAGGATTCCGGTGTCGAGCCGCTCTGGCTGCGACTGACCACGTTCAACGCGCCTACGCTGCCCAATCCCACGATTGGCCTGTGGCAGGGCTGGGGTGTGCAATTCGACATTTACCCGAGTGTGCCCCTGCACGTGACCACGCTGGTTCGCGAGACGGAATCCAACGCCGCGCTGGGTGCAAACGGCGGGTCCAGTGGCACGATCGAGTTTGTAGGTGGCAATCCGACCCTGGCCAGTGGCAACCGTGGCAAGACAGCCTTGGCGAACGCATGGACCACGCTGACGTTTGATTTTACCACCGACCCGGTGTTCGGCTTGACTGGCAACGGCGTGTTGAACCCCGGTAATGACAACAAGGGCGTGTTGGAGGCGCTTGGATTGGCCGCGGACCCCGGGACCACCGAGCCCATCCACGTGTGGCTGGACAATTTCCGGATGATTCCGGAGCCGTCCACCGTGGCGTTGACTGCTCTGGGCGGACTGGCTGCGGCGCTCTGGAACGCGCGCCGGCGCACCGTCTGATCTGACTCTCCTGCTTTCTCGGGCCGCCAGTTTGGCGGCCCTTTTGTTTTACCCAAGCGGCTGGTCCTGGGAATCTGCCGGACGTCAGCCTGTGGTGAGCCTCTGCCCGGTCCTGTCGAGCCCGGGCACCACATTGAACTGGTCCAGCCGGAGGCAATACTCGACGTCCTGGCTCAATTCCGGCAGGCGGCGCAACCGGCGGGCGTTTTGGGAGCGGCTGGCGGCCGCGACAAGGTCGTGCTTCACGGCTCGGTAGCTCTCTCGGGCTACTTCGGCTGAATCGCGCCAATCCAGATCCACATTCTGAGAGACCGCACGGAAGCGCTCGCAGAACGCCCCGGCGGCCAACACGTCCTCCAGAGCCACACCCTCGCCGGTGCCGGCGCAGACAAGCAGCAGGTGATCCGGTTGTTCAGCCAGCACCGCGCGGACGGCTGCATCGAGGTTGAGGAAGCTACCGACCAGCACGCGGCGTGCGCCGGCGCAGGCGCGTAACGCCCGCGTGCCGTTCGTCGTGGTAGAAACCACCGTCCTGTCCTTCACCTGCGCTGGCGTAAACTCTTGCGGCGAGTTGCCCAGGTCAAACTCCACGCCGCCGCTCAATTCCCCCCCGATCCGCAACCCGTTCCGTTCACCGGCCAGCAGGACATCCGGCTGTCGCGCGCGCACGGCCAGTGCCTCGGTGATTTCCGCTACGGGAATGATCGCCGCCGCACCGTTGGCCAACGCGGTGACAAACGTGCTGCTGGCCCGCAGGACGTCAAATACCACACAGACCGACTGCGACAGGTCGCGCCCGGCCAGGGCTTGGAATTCGGCCGGCGTCAACAAGACTTCAATGCAGCAAAGCATGGCGGAGATTAGCCTGCGGCACGTTCATGCCGAAAGCCTGCGCTGTGCAGCTGGCATGGTGCGAACGTGATGGAAGAGATACTGCTGCGCGTAGCCCGCATGGGGCCCAAAATGGGCGTCAGCGAATTCCCGCAATCGGCCGGCGGGCACACGGCGTCCGCCGAAGTAAGACTCCCTGAGCGCGCGTGCGACCCAGACATCCACCGGAAACGCCCTCTGGAAACCACACCCAAACAGCAATACGCAGTCGGCGATCTTCGGCCCCACGCCGGGCAGTTGCATCAATCGTTCCCTGGCCTTCGCCAGTGGCAGCCTCGGCAACCGCGCCAGGTCGAGTTGCCCGTCAGCCACAGCGCGCGCAGCGGCCAACAGGTGGGGGGCTCGAAACCCCATGCCCAACCGCCGCAGCGAGGATTCGGGCAACGTGGCCAGACGCTCGGGCGACGGGAAACTCCACGCGGCGGACTGCCCCGGTGGCACCGGAACAGCCTCGCCGTAGCAGGCACACAGACGGGCGATGAGAGCCTGAATTTGAGGAATCGCTTTGCAAGCCGAGAGGAGGAAGGAGGCCAAACACTCCCACGGGTCCTGTCGCAACAGGCGCAGGCCGCGACACGCGGCCCAAGCGGCACGCAGCGGCGGATCTTGCGGCCAGGAGGCCGAGATTTCTGCCAGGTTCACTTCCAGTTGCAGGTAGTCGGTCAGCCACCGCCAATCGCGCTGCGGCACGGCCGTGCGGGCCTGCACCCAACCGTTCCCGGCTGAGAGCCGCACCCAGCGTCCGCGCACCACTCCCACCCATCCATCCCGGTCGGGTACCCAGCGAAACGCCTGCCCGCAACTCAGCGTGCTGGCCAGGTCGTAGTCCTGAACCGGCCAGACCCGGCAATGCCCCGCCCGGCTCATGTCACTGCAGGTCGCGGCAGGCGTAGAGTTGCACCCACTGCTGGGGCCAACCGTTGGTGGGCACGGCAAAAACGCCCAAGTTGCTGACACTGGCGAATTGCCGCGCCAGAGCCTCCGGTGGGGGTTGGGCCTCGGGAAGCAACCTTTGCCACGCCGCGGGGTCGGCTCGCTGGAACAATCGGGCCGCTTCGCGCTGCGGCCGCCGGGGCTGAACGAAAACGGCGCTGATCCCCTTGAAGTCTGTGTAGCCCGGCCACAAGTGGAACTGGTTGCGAGGACGCGGCGCGGCCAGACAGTAAACCAGCGGGTTGTCGCGCACCACTGCGCGCGCTTCGGGCAAATAAAACGTCATCAGGCCCGTAATACCGTAATTGCTGCCGATCAAGATCACAGGTTTGCCTTCCTGCAGCAACTGGCGACGGGCCGCCCCGGCCAGTTGCGCCGCTTCCCGCCAGCCGCGCACCCGACGCAGCGGGTCGAATTGGGGCGGCAGCGCCAGGCCGGTGGCGCGTGTCATCAGGCGCGTGTCATGCAAAGGAACGAGGATCAGCAAACCCAGCACGATGCCGCCCACCAACGATCGCCTCGCCCACGGCCCGACCGTCGGCCAGCGCTCGTGCCAGTAGGCAACCATCAGACAGAACAGCGGCAGAATGCTGGGGGCAATCCAGTTGGGTTGAGCCCGTGCGTAAAGCGTGAACAGCAGGTAACAGCCGAACAACGGCGCACCCATGCTGAACAGATACAGCAGCCGCGGGTTGACTTGCCGCATCCGCCACATGCCGGCGACCGCCAGCAATGTGGCCACAAACCAGTACGGATTCCACAGGCCGAACTCCGCGCCCAGGAATTCCCCGAGGTAGCGCAAGGTGAAGTGCCACGGATGCCCAAGACTGGCGTCATCCGCCACGTGTTTGGCAGTCACCCAGCCGTGTTGCCAGTTCCAGACCACCACCGGCAGCATGCACAGAACATTAACCAGCAGCGCGACGTAGGGACCGGGCCGTCGCAGATGGACGCGCGCCGGCGGCCAGAGCAGAAAAAACACCGCCCAGCAGAGCCACTGGAACAACGCCGTGTACTTGCTCAGAAAGCCCAGGCCCGTCCACAACCCCACCCAGACCCACTGACGCGTTTGGCCCTCGGGTTGGACGGCACGCCAGCCCGCCAGCATGGCCAGCGTCCAGAACAGCACTGACAGCGGGTCAATGGTCATCAGCGTCGAACCAACCGCCAGCAAGGGTGTGGTCACGACAATGACGAGCAGGAAAAAGCCCGCCCGTGCGCCGACTTCACGGGCCATAAACCGCAACAGCAACAAGCCCAACCCGGCCCCGATGACCGGTGAAAAGAACCGCACTCCAAACGGCGTGTCCCCCCACAGCGTCGTCCCCAACCACTGTGTGTAGGCGATCAGCGGTGGCTTGCTGTAATACGAGAGGGCCAGGTGCTTGGACCACACCCATTGGTAAGCCTCGTCCTCGGCAAGCTGGATGATGTTACTGCCGATGTAAGCCAGCCGCACGACCAGCAGCACAGCGATCAGGAAATAGCCCGCGTGCAGCCAGTGTTGTTCGGACGTGATCTCGGCCCGTGTGCCGGCCGCGGCGGAAAGCGTCCCCGTGGGAGGCGGGCGGCGGTCTTGAGCCTGACGGTCGCTGCCCCCAGAGGTCGGCGATGTACCCAGCGAGGCCTGGGTAGCGACAAACGGCGGGAGCAACGACGGCAGCCGCACCCACCAAAGCGGAAACCAGCGTCGGCCCGCGCTGCCCCAGACCGTGTTCAGCGCCCACAGACCGGCCACCGCATAACCCGCCCCGAGCGTCGCACCCACCAGCACGTCGCTGGGATAGTGGACGCCGTTGTAAACGCGCGAGAAGGCCACCAACGCAGCCAGCGGGAGCATGAACCTCCAGCTCCGGCGGTAGTAAAACCAGCACACCATGGTTGCGGCGAACCAGTTGGCAGCGTGAGCCGAGGGCATGCTGCCGCTACCATGCCCCCGTCCGCCCACAAGCGGCTGCACCCACTCCATCACCGCATACGGCCGTAGCCGGCCCACTGTGTGCTTGATTGTGTTACAGACCAACCCGTCGCCCAGCGGGAGGATGAGCAGCAACATCAGGACACAAAGCCGGCCGCGCGTGCCGCCTTTCCACAACAACAGTCCTGCTACGAGCACAACCAGCGGGAAAAAAAGCGGATGCCCGCTGAACACCGGCATCAACCAGTCGAACAGCGTGTTCTTCAGCCCGCGGTGAACCAGGCGGAGTGCGGCCGTATCCAGTGCCAACAACCAATCCATCGAGCGGGAATGTAACCGGCTGACACCACGGCGAAAACCAAATCCGTCCCTGCGGCCGCCGCCGATGCGGCCTCACCCCTGTTCGTCGGCGGCCGGGCAACCCGGCTCATCCGGCGTCACCAACGGCGTCGCTGCCTGCGCAGTCCGAGGTTTCCGAGCTTTGCTGGACCGGCCATTGGCCGCCATGACGACGCAAGCCGGCAGAATGGCTCGGCGCGGAGCTGCAAACAGCTTGCAGATGGCAGCCCGGCTGCGGGATTGGAGACCGCTCGTCCCGGATGGGGAACTGTGTTCGAGGCAGGAATCCCGCTTCAGTTCGCGGTCCATGCCTTGGTTGGGACAAAGGCCTTGACCCGTCGCTGCGCCTCGTCCAGTTGTTCGCGGCTCAGACGGCGCTTCAACTCGTCGCGCGCCCTGGCCGCCTCCGGCGCATCTTGGGCTGCCGCCAGGCTGAGCCACTTCCAGGCTTCGACCGGGTCCGGCGCAAGGCCATCTCCGTCGCGATAGCGCGCGCCCAGGATGTATTGCGCCTGGGCGTCACCCTGCTCCGCGGCCCGCCGATACCATCGGATGGCTTCGTCAATGTCCCGCGGCACGCCCTTGCCTGCGACGTACAACGTGGCCAGGCAGTACTGAGCCACGGGGTGTCCCTGCTCGGCGGCGCGGCGAAACCAACGGGCTGCTTCAGCCGGGTCGAACGGCACGCCCTGACCCGCTTCGTACAACTCGGCCAGCGCCAGTTGCGCGGGAGCGTGGCCCTGGTCAGCGGCGCGACGATACCATGCCGCCGCCTCGGCGTAGTTGGGCTTGCCGGATTCACCCCGGACCAGAACCGTTCCCAGCTCGTATTGAGCCTTGGCGTCGCCCTGTTCCGCCTGCTGCCGTATGACCTCCTGACTCCTCTGTTCAGCCCGTTCGGGCAGCCGATCTGCGCGCTGACACCCAGCCACCAGCGCGACAAGCACCCAAGACCCCAGTCCCGCCAGCAGGGGCCGCACATTCAATCTGAGCTGTTGATTTGCCATGAGCATTGTTCCCGATAACCTCGACCCGCAGGTGCAAGCCGGCCCGAACATGTCCCCGACCGGCGGGCTGCCCGCCGCCGGTTGTCCAGCCGCCCGCGATCGCCCACGCCCCCGGGCTGCGGTCAAGCAGCGTTGCAAACTCTCCCGGTCGCGGGTGTTGCGTCGAGGCAAAATTGATCGGCCCCCTCTGCCTCGCTGCGTGGGCGTGCAGATTCACACACACGACCTGCGTGTCCTGGGCAGCGTTGTCAGCCGATGTTCGCACAACGCCCGCATGGATGCCGGCTGACGGGCAGGTCACTACAACGACGGTCAATGCCCCACGCTGGTCATGCGGAGAGCGTTTCCAAGCGGAACGATTGCCGCAACATTGCCGCCCAGCGCAGGCTCCCTTGGCCGGTCGCCCCAACGTCACGGGCTTCTAAACTGGAGGCCCTCACGCGTAGCGTAGCGCACAATCACCCCGTCGTCACCCGTGCGCCGGTACCAGGTCAGGGCGCTCATGGGAGCATGGCTGCTTTGGCTCTTGGCGCTTCTCGGGCGCGGCCCGAGGCTCCAGACCGCCCACCGGACCGGAGACTCGGCCGGTTTGCTGTGCAACTTGCCAAAGTCGCTGTTGAGATTTGGAAAGTTGGTCGGCACCCACAGGGCGTAGTCGCCGGCCGGCTCGCCGTTCAGCAGCATCGGCCCCGGCGCGGCATACTTGTACGTATGCCCGCGGTCGAAGGGGTCTTCCAGATCCGCCTCGCGCCCGCCCTGGTCGGTGCGGGGCAGATAGCGCAACTCGGCCAGCTCGATCGGCAACTGACACCAGTGCTCGCGCAGGTCGCTGTTGCAGTTGGCGCGGACGGGCGGAACACGGCCGGCATGGTCGTCGGCATACATGTGCAGCGCCAGGCCGATGCCGTAAAGCTCGGCATGAACCTTGGCTACCTGGGCCTTCTCTTTGGCACGGCTCAGCGTCGGTAACAGCAGGCCGGCCAAGAGGCCGATGATGGCCGTTACAACCAGCAACTCGACCAGGGTAAAAGCCCGCATGGGGGCGTCGCCTCCCGGGCCTTGGCGCCGGGCTGCGGGATGCCTGTCGGGTTGGCGGTTCACGGTGTTACGAACTCGCCTCATAATAAGACCAACAGCGGACATGTCAAACCCGCGCTCCAAGCCGGCCGCCATAGGCGCGCGACCGACAGGCGGGCTTGCCGCCTCCGTGCCGACGAGCTGACGCCTGGCGTGGGCCGGGCGGCTGTCTCTGCCGGCAATCGCCCGCCGCGCCTGCGCGTCGCCCTCCGGTCCGCCCGCATCGGCGGCTGCCCCACTGCCTTGCCCTCACGCACGACGGGTTGCTAGCCTGCGCACGCGCATGTCACGACGGTTGCGAGTTTTGATGTCAGCCTACGCCTGCGAGCCGGGCCAGGGGTCCGAGCCGGAGGTCGGTTGGCAATGGGCGCTGCAAATGGCGCAACTGCACGACGTGACCGTGATCACGCGGGCCAATAACCGAGCCGCCATCGAGGCTGCTCTGGCAACCGTACCCGAGCCGCACCCGGCATTTCTGTACTTCGACCTGCCGGAGGCCATGCTTCGCCTGAAACGCCGGCGGTTGCTGCCGGTGCCGGTTTACTATCTGCTGTGGCAGGTCGGCGTCCGCCGCCACGTCGCCGGCCAACTGGCCCGGTTCGACCTCATTCACCACGTGACGTTCAATTCCTTCCGACAGCCGGGATTTTGGTGGTTCTGCGGTCGGCCGGTCGTGCTCGGGCCACTGGGCGGCGGCCAGATTTGTCCCTGGCAAATGTGGTTGCACTTCGGCCGACGCATGCTGCCCGAGGGGCTGCGTTCGCTGAGCGTGCTCACCACCCCGCTGTGGCCGCACTTGCACCTGAGTTGGCACGAGGCTACCCGCATTCTGACGGCCAACGCCGATACAGCCCGGCGTCTGCCCCCGTGGTATCGCTCCAAGACGCGGTCGCTGCTAGAAACCGGTGTCGCGCCTCACCAGGTGCTGGCTGCGCGCCCCCGGCCCCCCGGCGGGCCGGTAAAGTTTCTCTGGATCAGCCGGCTGGAGCGAATCAAGGCCTGTGCCTTGGCGCTCGAGGCGTTTGCCCACGCGCTGCGCGTCGAGCCGGGGCTGCGGCTGAGCCTGGTGGGCGACGGCCCGGACGCGCCCCACGCCCGCGCGGTGGCGGCGCGCCTGGGGTTGGGTGACGCGATTCGCTGGTACGGGCGTCTCCCGCGGGAAGGCATCCCCGCTGTGTTGCAGGAGCACGATGTGTTCGTTTTCACCAGTGTGCGCGATACCTCGGGCAATGTGCTGTTGGAGGCCATGGCGGCGGGTCTGCCGGCGGTTACGTTGCGGCACCATGGAGCGGCTGAGATTGCGACGGACGAGACCGCCATCCGCACCCCGCCGGGCAGTTTTCGGAAAACGGCCGTGGCACTGGGCGAGGCCATGGTGCGGCTGGCACGCTCGCCCGAGCTGCGCGCCCGGCTGGGTTGTGCCGCCCGCACGCGCGTCCTGGAGGTTTATCTGTGGGAACGCAAGCGCACGCAGATGGACGGCATTTATCAGGAGGCCGTGGCGGCCCACACTTGACGTGCGCCGTGGCGTCTTGCCCTGCCCCCTCGGCCACAACGATTGCCGCGCTCGGGAAAGGCCCGTATGTGAGTGCGGAGTTGTTTGTCCTGCCGACCGTGCGGCGACTTGGTCCAACGGGTTTGTTTTTGAGCCGACACCGGTTGCCGGCTAAACTCCGCGCCGATGTCCGATGTCCGGTTCATGCGGCTGGCGCTGCGGCTGGCCAGACGCGGTTACGGTTGCACATCGCCCAATCCAATGGTCGGCGCCGTGCTGGTGCGCGGCGGGCGGGTGCTTGGCCGCGGCTGGCATCGGGCTGCCGGCCAGCCGCACGCCGAGGTTGAGGCGCTTCAGGACGCCCGTCGCAACGGCCACTCCTGCCGCGGCGCCACGCTTTACGTGACGTTGGAACCGTGCAGCACGCAGGGTCGCACACCCCCGTGCACCGATGCCCTGCTGGGCGCGGGCCTCAAACGGGTCGTGGTGGGCACCACCGACCCCAACCCGCGGCATGCCGGGCGCGCCTACGGAATACTCCGGCGGGCCGGCTTGGAGGTGCGGACCGGCGTGTTGGCCGACGACTGCGCGCGACTCAACGAGGCTTTCAACCACTGGATTGTTCACGGCACGCCCTTTGTCACCGTGAAGGCGGCCATGACCCTGGATGGCAAGATTGCCACGGCCGGCGGCGAGTCCAAGTGGATCACCAGCGAGCACGCCCGCGCCCATGCGATGACACTGCGCCAGGGCAGTGATGCGATTCTGGTCGGCATCAGCACCGTATTGGCCGATGATCCCAGCTTGACCATTCGGCTTCCGCCCGCCAAGCACGCCGAGCCGCGACGGAGCGTACCGCTGCGCCGGATCGTATTGGACGCCCGGGCGCGTACGCCGCTGACGGCACGAGTGGTTAACGACACGCACGCGGCGGCTACGACGGTTGTGGTCAGCCCGCTGGCGCCCGCGGCGCGCGTGGCGGCATTGGCCCGTCGCGTTCGCGTGCTGGTGGCCCCCCTGGTCTCAAACACAGGCCCATCGGCCCATCCGGCCATTGACCTGCGTTGGTTGTTGGAGCAACTGGGCGCCGAGGAGGTCACCAGCCTGTTGGTCGAAGGTGGCGGTGAGGTCAACGCCTCTTTTCTGCTGGGCGGTCTGGCGCATCGCGTGGCCTTCTATTACGCGCCCAAGATTCTCGGCGGCCGGACCGCCCGAAAGGCTGTCGCCGGCGAGGGAATCAGCAGCGCGGCTGAAGCGCTACGGCTGCGGGACGTGGAGTGGCGGCGGCTGGGGCCGGATTTGTTTCTGACAGCGCGCGTGGCCCAACCGGCGGAATCCGGGGACTGAGGGCAGTTGCCGGTGTTGTCGCCAGCACCCCCCATTTGTCCGTCTCGGAATGCCCGCTGGCCCGTTGGTTACGTTGCCTTGGCCTGAGACCAAGGGTTTCGCAGGCCAACTTCAGACCGCCCGGCGAATGCACTGGTACGGTTCGGTTCTTGACGGTTACTCTGCCCGGTCTAGCTTCGGGGAGATGCATCGGTGCTCGAATGTTTGCCTGTGGGCGTATGCCCGTAGGCTGGTGGGCTTTTGCAAGACGCTGGTGACCGTTGGCCTTGTGGGGTGGGCGGTCACAAGCGCGGGGGCGGCGCAACCGGAGCGGTCCGTGGTGCAGATCGTGGTCTTCCGGCAGGAACCGGACTGGACGTTGCCGTGGCGGTTCGACGCCGTGCGGCCGGCGAATGGATCGGGCTTCGTGATCAAGGGCCGGCGGTTGATGACGAACGCGCACGTGGTGAGCTGGGCGCGGCAAATCTTGGTGCGCAGGTTTCAAGACCCCAGGCCCTACCTGGCCCGGGTGGAGTTTGCCGGACACGATTGCGACCTGGCGGTGCTGACAGTGGAGGAAGAGCGGTTCTTCGACGGGCTGGAACCGCTGGAGTTCGGCGAGCTGCCGCAGGTTCGTTCGACGGTTGTCACCTATGGCTACCCCGCGGGCGGTGAGGAGATTTCCTACACGCGCGGGGTGGTCTCGCGCATTGAACTGAGCGCCTACACGCATCCGGGCAACCGGCAGGCCTTGAGTGTTCAGACCGACGCGGCCATCAACCCTGGCAACAGTGGCGGGCCGGTCATCCAGGACGACCGCGTGGTTGGAGTGGCCTTTCAGGGAATACCCGGCTTGGAGAACACGGGCTTTTTCATCCCGTGCCCGGTGATCCAGCATTTCCTGCGTGACATCGCCGACGGGCGCTACGACGGGACGCCGCAGATGGGTATCCAGTTGGCGCCGCTGCAAAACCCGGCCTACAGGGCGCGCCTGCGGCTGCCGGATAATGACCTGGGGGTGCGGGTGGATTACATCCGGCCGCACTCTCCGGCCACCAACCTGTTGCAGCGCGAGGATGTGATTTTACAGATTGGGGACTATCCGGTGGGCAGCGACAACAAGATTTTGTTTGCCGGCAATCGCGTGTCCGGCAAGCTGGCCATCCAGTTGGTCCAATGCGGCGAGCCGGTCTCGCTGCGGGTCTGGCGTGACGGCCGCGAGTTGTCCGTGGCCGTGCCGGTGCGCTGGTTCGACGAGGACCGCGCCGGGGGCAACCAGTACGACGTGCGCCCGCGTTACTACGTCTTCGGCGGGCTGGTGTTCACGCCGCTGTCCCGCGATTACCTGCGGAGTGCTTTCCAGGGCGCGGCCCGGGGCGAGAGCCGGGACGGCGACGCGGAGCTGACCTACGAGCTGTTCTTTCGCCCGCAGGAGGACCCAGGGTCGGTTCGCAAGGAGCCCATCGTGCTGAGCAACGTGCTGGCCGATTCTGTGAACGCCAATTGGAGCCTCCGCAGTCGGGCGCTGGTGGATCGGGTCAACGGCATGCGCATCGAGTGCTTGGAGGATGTCATCCGCGCGTTCGAGACCAACACCAACGCGTTCGACCTGGTCGAGTTTGGTCGCAGCCAGATGTTCGAGTGCCTGGATCACGCCGCTGCCGTGCAGGCACAGGCGCGCATCCTCAAAAACTACAACATCCCCCGGGACCGCCAGCTATGAGCCGTGTTTTCCGTCTCGCGGCCATGTTGCTGGGGATCGCCCCGATGGCGATGGCCGGCAACGAGGCCCGCCCCGCCGCCAACGACTGGGCCACCGCCGTGGTGCGGATCGAGTTCTCGCGCACCCTTTACGATCTTTACCAGCCTTGGGCACGCCGCACCGGCCGCACCCTCAAGACTGGCCTGGTCGTGGCAGAACGCCAGGTACTGACAACCGCCCAGGACGTGTCTGACCATACCTTGGTGCGCTTGCAAAAGGGCGGGCGCGGGGAGTGGACACTTGGAAAACTGCTGTGGGTGGATTATCGCGTCAACCTGGCGCTGGTCACGACCGCCGAGGAAAGTTTCTGGCGAGGCCTGCGACCGGCGGTGTGGCTGGATGGGGCGCCGCCGGGCGAGGCGGCGCTGCAGATTGTCCGCTGGCGGGAGGGCAAGCTGGAGAGTCGCCGCGCCGAGTTCACGCAGTTTACCGTGCATCCCAGCCAAACCAGCGGTTTGAACCACGCCCAACTCGAGGTGGATTCAGAGATCCAGGGCGCCGGCAGCGGCGAGCCTGTCGTGGTTGGCTCGCGGGTGGTGGGGTTGGTCAGTTTCCAGGGCGGCCGGGGTTGCCGGGTCATCCCCGCGTCGTTTATCCGGCAGATGCTCACCGCGCATGGGGCCGACAACTCGCGTAGCCCGGGCTATTTTCACTTTTACTGGGCGCCGGCGGAGAATGTGGCGTCGCTGGCCCAACTGGGTTTGCCCGGGTCGCCCCGCGGTGTCCTGGTGACCAAGGTCCCGGCCCGTTTGGACGGTCAGCCCAACGTGCTCCGGCGACGCGACGTGCTGCTGCAGGTGGATGGCTTTGCAGTGGACATTCAAGGGGACTATCGTGACCCCGATTTCGGCCCGCTGATGCTCGAGCACCTGGCTGTCCGGGGCAAATGGGCTGGCGACGAGGTGCGGCTGCGCATCTGGCGCGAAGGCCGCGAGCAAACGGTTTCCTATCGCCTGCCGCGGTACGACTTCGCGCACGACTTGGTACCGTGGGGACCGTATGACCAGCCGCCCCAGTATCTGATCATGGGCGGGCTGGTCTTCCAGCCGCTCACGCGCGCCTATCTGCAACAGTGGGGCGCGGAGTGGGAACAGCGGGCACCGTTTCGGCTGCGTTACTTCGTCGGCGAAGAAGCCACACCCGAACAGCCGGCGGTCGTGGTCATGTCCCAGGTCCTGCCCGATCCGTACAACATCGGCTATCAGGACCTCCGCTATCTGGTGCTGCGGGAAGCCAACGGCCGGCCTGTGCACACGCTGGGCCAATTGCAGGAGGCCCTGCGTCAGCCCCAGGGCGGGTTCCACGTGCTGGAGTTCCTCGCCAACGATTCTTTCCGGCGGATTGTGCTCGCCGCGGCCGGTGCTGACCAGCAAGCCACGGCCCGGGTGCTGGAGCGCTACGGCATTCCCCAAGAGGCCGTCCTGACGGGTGGGGCGGCTGCGCAATAGTTGCTCGTGGCAGTCACCGGCGCCACCCAATGTCCCGGTCGGACTCACCGCATGGCCGCATGCCGCAAGCCCAGCCGCCGCTGTTCATTCCCACTCGATTGTCCCGGGCGGTTTGCTGGTCAGGTCAAACACCACCCGATTCAGACCGCGCACCTCGTTGGTGATGCGCAGCGAGATACGCTCCAGCAACTCGTACGGCAGCCGCACCCAGTCGGCTGTCATGCCGTCTTGCGATTCAACCGCGCGGATGGCCACCGTCCAATCGTAGGTGCGCTCGTCACCCTGCACGCCCACGCTGCGCACGGGCAGCAGCACAGCGAAGGTCTGCCAGGTCTTGTAGTAAAGCCCGCAGGCCTTCATTTCTTCCACCACGATGGCGTCGGCCCGACGCAGCACCTGCAACTTTTCCGGGGTCACTTCCCCCAGGCAACGCACCGCCAGGCCGGGGCCGGGGAAGGGCTGCCGCCACACAATCTCGCGTGGCAGCCCCAGCTCCGTCCCCAGCACGCGCACTTCGTCCTTGAACAGGCAACGCAACGGCTCGACCAGTTGGAACTTCATGCGCCGGGGCAGCCCGCCCACGTTGTGATGGCTCTTGATAAGCGCGGCCGGGTTGCCGGCGATGGGCACCGACTCGATCACGTCCGGGTAGAGCGTCCCCTGCGCCAGGAACCGCGCGCGTCCGGCCCGCCGGGCGGCCGCGTCAAACACCTCGATGAACGTGCGCCCGATGATCTTGCGCTTGCGTTCCGGCTCGGTCACGCCCCGCAGCCGCCGCAGAAACAGCTCCGTGGCGTCCTCGTATTGCAGACGGATGCGAAAGTGCCGCCCGAATACCTCGCGCACCACCTCGGCTTCGCCCGCGCGCAGCAGCCCGTTGTTGACGAAAATGCAGGTCAGTTGGTCGCCCACGGCCTTGTGGATCAGCGCTGCCGCCACGCTGGAATCCACCCCGCCGCTCAACCCCAGGATGACCCGTTCCCGGCCCACCTGGGCGCGGATGCGTTCGACGGCCTGCTGAATGTAATTGCGCATCGTCCAGGAATGGCCGCAGCCGCACACGCTGTGGACAAAGTTGGCCAGGATTTCCCCGCCCCGGGGCGTGTGCACCACCTCCGGATGGAACTGCAGGCCGAACCATCGCTGTTGCGGCTGCTCGATCGCCGCGTAGTCCGAGTTCTCGGTCGTGGCCACCACCACAAACCCGCGTGGTAACCGCGTCAGTTTGTCCCCGTGCGAGTTCCAAACCTGCAGCCGGCGCGGCAGCCGGCGAAACAACGCGCAGTCGCGGTCATTGACCGTCAGCGTGCTCTTGCCATACTCGCGCTTGACGCCCTTCTCGACGCGCCCCCCTAGGAAATGGGCGAACAGTTGGACGCCGTAGCAAATCCCCAGAATCGGCACGCCCAGCTTGAAAATGCCCCGGTCCGGCAACGGCGCGTGCGGCGCATAGACGCTGGCCGGCCCGCCCGACAGGATCAAGCCGCGCGGTCGCAGCTTGGCCAGCTCCGCCGCGGGCGTGTCGTAGCGGACAATCTGTGAATACACCTGGCACTCGCGCACCCGGCGCGCTATCACCTGCGTGTACTGCGAACCAAAATCCAGAATTACGATCTGCTCGGTCATGGCCATGTCACCCCCGCCGCGTGGCGGAGCGGCATTGTGTGTCAGCAGGACCGTTTCGGGCAAGCGTCTTGCCGACAGCCCCGGGCCAACGGGCGGCACGTCTCCACACCGACATTCTCCAGCGGCGCATGCCCGCACCGGCCCCGAGGCCGCCGATTTCCGGGCAACTGCAGCCCGCCGGGGTGGGGGCAAGCCAAGAACGGCACCACTTCAGCCAGCCGTCCTGCCAGACGCACCCGTCCCCACAGCTCGGGGCCAGGCCGATTGACACGCCGCGGTCTCGGCCACACACTCGCCCTGCCGTCCGAGCAGCGACACCGGAAAGCGCATGGCAGATTCTGATCTTCGCCCGCACGAAGTGGCCTTTTGCAGCCGCGTGGCCGGCTGGCTCAACACGCTGTTCGCCGCGCACCCCGAGTGGCCGTTCCGCCGGGCGGAGATCGAGCAATCCCTCGCCCTGCGGCGCAAGCGCTCCGACCTGCGCGTTTATGGCGACGCCCGACGCTTGATCCTGGCCGGCGAAGTCAAGCTGCCCGGCACGCCCGACGGCCGCACGCCCTACAGCTCGGCCCTGGTGGACGACGCCGCTTCCAAGGCCGACAACGCCGGCGCGGAGTTCTTTTTCACCTGGAACGTCAACCTGTTTGTCCTGTTCGACCGCAAGCTCTGGCATTTGCCACTGCCGGAGCGCCGCGTGCAGGACTTTGAGCTGGGGCTGAATCTCCGGCTTCGGGAAGAGGTCGAGCGCCCCGAGGTCGAGGTCCGCCTCCAACAATACCTGGCTGAGTTGTTCGCCGAGTTGGCCGAAATCGTCTCCGGGCGGAAAGCCGTCTGGGGAATGCCGCCGGACCAATGGTTCATCCGCTCCTTCGAGCATCACGTCCTCTGGCCGGTGGAACTGACCCAAACACATCTGTGGACCAGCGCCGATGCCGACAAGGGCTTTGACCACCGTCTCCAAGAATGGCTGGCCCGCGAGCAGGGCTGGCACTTCACCCGTCAAGACCCCGCCGGATGGCGCGACGTCCTCGACCGCGCGGCCCGCACGCTCTGTTACGTGTTCGCCAACCGCCTGATCTTTTACGAATCCGTCCGCGCCAAATTCACCGAGCTTGATCCGCTGGCCATCCCCCACGGTGTCCGTGCCCCCGAGGCACTGTACGACCATTTCCAGAAGCTTTTTCAGGACGCCGTCGAGGCCACGGGCGATTACGAGACCCTGTTCTACCCCTACGAGCGGGACTGGACCGCGCCTTTGATCTTCGCCCACGCCAATGCAGCGGACGCCTGGCGCTCGGTCATCGCCAACCTCGAGCGGTTCAACTTCAAGCTGATCCGCACGGACATCCTGGGCGGCATCTTCCGCCGCCTGATCGAGCCGTCCGAGCGCCGCCGGTTTGGCCAGATTTACACCAGCGAGGATCTGGTGGACGTGGTGAACGCCTTTTGCCTCCGCCACGCCGAGGCCAACGTACTCGATCCGGCGGCCGGCTCGGGCAGCTTCGTGGTGCGCGCTTACTACCGGAAGGCCTGGCTCAAGCAAAACGAACGGCTGCGTCATGCCAGCGTCACGCACCAGGAATGGCTGCGGCAAATCTACGCCGTGGACATCTCGCTCTTCGCCGCTCACCTCTGCACCCTCAACCTGGCCGCCCGCGACATCCGCGACGAGGAAAACTACCCGCGCGTGCGCCGGGGCAATTTCTTCGAGGTCGCCGACGCCGTGGCCAACGGCAAGCCGTTCTGCCTCCTGCCCGAGGGCCTGCGGGGCGAGCGCCGCCCCGGACCGGTCCACCTGCCGCCGCTGGACGCCGTGGTCGGCAACCCGCCCTACGTTCGGCAGGAGCTGATCCCCAAGCGCAGCCAGAACGGCCTCAAGCCCATGCAGGCCAAGGAAGACCTCCTGGAGCTGTGCGCCCGGTTCTGGCCCGGCCTCAAGCTCAGCGGGCGCAGCGACCTGCACTGCTACTTCTGGCCCGCCGCCACCAAGTTCCTCAAGGAAGGCGGCTGGCTGGGCTTTCTGACTTCGTCCAGTTGGCTGGATGTCGAATACGGCTTCGCCCTCCAGGAATGGGTTCTGCGCAACTTCCGCATCCACGCCATCCTCGAGAGCAACGCCGAGCCGTGGTTCGAGGACGCTCGGGTCAAGACCTGTGCCGTCATTCTCCAACGCTGCTCCGATCCCCAGGCCCGCGCCGCGCAACTCGTCCGGTTCGTTCGCTTGGACGCCCCGCTCAAAACGATTCTCGGCGACCGGCCGGACGAAAACAGCCGGCAGACGGCAGCGGAGGCGTTCCGCGACGCCATCCTGGCCTGCAAGAAAAACGCCACCCGCGACGGCTGGCGGGTGGTGGTCAAGAAGCAGGACGACCTCTGGCAGGAGGGCCTGCGCGCCGGCCGGCTCTTCGAGCTGCAGCGGCAGCGCGACCTGGCCGAGCGGGTCAGACCGGCCATCGGCGACAACGGTGGGGACGAGGACGCCGACAACGAGTTCTACGACGAAACCGGCAACGGCCTCCTCCACGACGAGGCGGCGGTTTACGGCCCGCGCTATGGCGGCGGCAAGTGGGGCAAGTATCTGCGCGCCCCCGATTTTTACTTCCGCGTCATGGAGCGCTACCGCGAGCGGTTCGTGCCGCTGGGCGAGATCGCCACCATCCGTTTTGGCGTCAAAAGCGGTTGCGACGCCTTCTTCATGCCCCGCGATGTCACTCGGGAGTTTCTCGCAAAGTATTCCCGGTTGGAGTGGAACGAAGCGCCCCTGTTCACCGCGTGCAAACGGGCGGAAGTCGAATCCGGCCACGTCCGGCTGGTCCAGGCAGGCGATGGCACGGTGCATCCGGTGGAAGCCAAGTACCTCGCCCCGGAAGTCCACAGCTTGATGAACGTGCGCCGACCGGTCATCACCGCCGCCGAGCTGGACCGGCTGATCTTGCTGGTCTCCGAGCCGATGGCAGCCCTCAAGGGCACATACGTTCTGAAATACCTGCGCTACGGCGAGAAAACGACCTTCGCTTCCCAGAAAAGCAAGGCCGTGCCCGTGCCGTTGCGCTCCACCTGCGCCAGCCGCGAGCGGTGGTATGACCTGACCGGCACAAAACCCGGCGCGTTCTTCTGGCCAATGGCGCAACAGTACCGGCACGTGATTCCGGCCAACCCCGCAAGTTTGATCTGTAATCACAACCTGTTCGACGTCCATCCCGTTGGGCTGACTGCCCAGCAGGTGTCCGCGCTTCAAGCCATCGTCAACTCGACGTTAGTGGCAAACTTCAAAACCTTTTTCGGCCGCTACGCCGGCACGGAGGGCAACCTCAAGACGGAGGTCGTGGACGTGAACCTGTTGGAAATCCCCGACCCCCGGCGGGCGACCCGGGCCGTGGCCGGCAAGTTGGCGGCGGCCTTTGCTCAACTGTGCCAGCGCGACACCGGACCGCTGGTCGAGGAGGAGTTCATGGCCTGCCACTCCGCCGAGCGCGCCCGGAAGCTTGCCGAAAAGCCCGTCAGCCTGCCGACCGAGTTGCGCCAGCCCGACCGCCGCGCGCTCGACCTGGCCGTCTTCGAGTTGCTGGGGGTCGCCGATGCCCGGGAGCGCGAGCGGCTCTGCGATGAGCTTTATCGCGAGACGGCCGCGCATTTCCGGCAGATTCGCCTGGTGGAAATCCAGAAGCAGGAGCAGCGGGCCGGCGAGCAAGGCCGCGAGTTCCGGACCGAGGAGCTGGCCGCCGACCTCTGGGACGCGCTGACCGATGAGGAGAAGCAGCCGGTCGCCGCCTGGCTCGCCGCCCAAACCACCGGCGGCGCGCGGTTTGTCATCCCCGAAGGCCGGCCGAACTTGCCCGATGCCAGCGACCTGCTCGACGCCACCACGGTGTTTTTCCGGCAGCCCGGCGCGGGCAAGCCGGTGTCGCTGCCCTTGCCCTCGCGCGCGCACGCAGAACTGGTTTTTGCCCTCGCCCGACTCGGGCTGCACGGCGCGGTCCGTCTGCCGGAAGGCGAGACGGAAGCTGCCGCGCTGAAGGTGAAACTCGACGCCCGCCTGGCGGCCAACGCCGAGCGGGCGCAGCGCCTGGCGCGCAGTCGCACCAGCGACGAGCGCCGCGTCGAGGACCTGGCCCGCCTGCTCGAGCACTGGCTGGTTCACGGCCGGCCGGAGCGCCGGCCGCGCCGCCCCAACGTTGCTCCGGCTGGACCCGCGCCGTGAGATTCGCCACATGCGAACCTCATCTGGCCGCCCCCACGTCTTGGCCCTTCACGGTGGCAAAGCGGCCTTTGCCGTGCGTCTCTCTGATGGACTCCAGTCCACGGCTCAGGGCACATAGAATTTGATCCAGGTGCACCCCCGCCCACCGGCGGGCGAAAACCGGTCGCGGGCGCGCCTGCCCACCGCCGCGGCGATCACTCGCCGAGACGCGGCCTGTTTTCGCGTTCAACAGCGCTGTGCCGGTGCTGGTTCCGGGAACGAGCTGAAACACTGTCTGGCCGCGGGCATGACTTCGCCGGATTCCAGAGCGCCGGATTCCAGTTGCAGAGGGCTGGCCGCGGGCCGGGGCAGGGCGTAGGCTGAGCGGCCGTTATGGCCGTGAGTCTTTACGACCTGCTGCCTCGCGAGGACCGGATCACGCCGGACCTGCTGCTGGGGCGGTTTCTGGATTACGTGGCCGCCAAGGGCCTGACGCTCTACCCGGCGCAGGAGGAGGCGCTGTTGGCGCTGTTCGAGGGCCGCAACGTCATCCTCAACACCCCCACCGGCTCGGGCAAGTCGCTGGTGGCCCTGGCCCTGGTGTTTGCCGCCCTGGCCCGCGGCCGGCGGGCGGTCTGGACCTGCCCGATCAAGGCGCTGGTCAACGAGAAGTGGCGCGACCTGTGCCGCGAGTTCGGGCCC
>Ga0073932_1002210_pt1 | contig 31555 bp, 26 predicted proteins | sample DewCreD2012metaG_FD_76967 | JGI IMG/M metagenome (GOLD analysis project Ga0073932, IMG submission 76967) | Hot spring sediment bacterial and archeal communities from British Columbia, Canada, to study Microbial Dark Matter (Phase II) - Dewar... ...
CGCTGGCCATCCATGGCATCGGAGCGCAGGGCAAGCTCTACTCGGAAGCGATCGAGGACATAGACCCGGGACCGGTGGAGGCCATCACGGCGACGGGCGCCACGTGGCTGCAGAAAGTCATCTACGGCGTGCTGCCCCAGGTGACGCCGCAGTTCATTGCGTTCACCATGTATCGCTGGGATATCAATGTCAGGATGGCCACAGTCATCGGGCTGGTGGGTGGAGGCGGCATCGGCTACACGCTGTATCAGTACATCAATACGCTGCAGTGGCGGCAGGCGGGCACGGCCATCTGGCTGATCTCCATCGCGGTCATCCTGATGGACTGGGCGAGCGCCGTGGTGCGCGAGAAGTACACCTGATCATCCAGAAGGCCGGCTGGACCGCTGGCCTCCGATAGAGGGAGAACTATGCTTTTCAAGAAAGGGAACGCGGATTCCGGGACCAAGAGCGCAGGAGCCGGAGGGGAAAAGAGCTCCATCCCGCTTCCGGCGGCCATCGGGCTGCTGGTGGTGGCGCTGGTGTTGCTGTTCTTTGTGGTGCTGAGGCCGATGCTGTTCAGCGAAGCGCCGCCGCCTCCGTCATCGGCACCGGTGGAGGGAATGCCCGGAGGGGCTCCGGGGGGGCCTGAGGTTCCACCGCCCCCTGCCGCGCCTGGCGGGGCCGTGGGAGGTCCCGGCACCGCGGATAGCGCGGCCGGACAGCCCTCTCCTGCGCCCGGCGCTCCCGCGGCACCTGCACCGACGCCCGGCGCCAGCGCTCCCGCTCCGGCTGCTCCGTCCGCGCCGGGGGATGTGTCCCTGACCCCGGAAACAGGCGAGATCCTCGTGAAGGGGACCGTGACGATGGTGGACGCGCCGAAGCTGAAACTGCGGATGAGCGTCACGGCGGTCCAGCTGGGCGGTCAACCGGAACGGGCGCTCGGCTCGCCGCGGGCGAAAGAGGTGGTGCTGGCTGACAACACGGACATCGTCAAGGGAGGCCAGCGGGTGAAGCTGGCGGACATCAAGCCCGGCGCGACCGTGTGGGCCATCGGGCCGAATCTGGGAGAAGGGCAACCGCTGGTGGCAAGAGCCGTGGCGGCCCAGTAGGCATTCCGGTTTTACCGGCAGATGTTGCGAGGCGGACGCTTCCGGGAAGGAGTGTCCGCCTCACTTTTCTGAATGGAGGAGCGTGAAAAAGAAGGAATTCCTCCCCACCATTGTGAAGCGTGCTACAATAAAATGTTAATAGAGAGAAGCATTCCTGCCGGGCCGTAAGAACCCGGCATCCCCCGACTGATTGCTCCGCACGTTGAGAGAAGGGCGGAGCGCAGGCAGTGGAAGCTTTCGGGGCTGTCCCGAGACTGCCGCTTGAGTGGTGTCGCAGATGCGATGGGCTTCGGCGGAGAGGCGCACGATCCGGTTGTTCCGCCGGAGCGGAGGACAAGGGGCGCCATGGTTGACGTGACTCAGTTCGAGAGCGAGTTCGCAAGCGCGCTTCCGCAGACGTGCGAGCTGCTGCGGAGAGGGCATCTGGTGGTAGATCCGCGGGTGAAGCGGATCATCCTGCACGGGTCCCGCGGGTTGCGGGGAGGTTGCCGTCCGGATTCCGACGTGGATCTGACCCTGGTGGTGGACGACAGCGGAGTGGAGGAGGGCTATGAGCACGAAGCCCTGATGAAGGCGGTTCTGGAGGAGACTCTCCAGAACTGGAAGGGCGACGTGAAGCTGGATGTGGAGGCCGTGTTCGACCTCCACGGATGCCGGATGCCCTGCCTGGCCAATCCCAAGGTCAACACCCGGAAGTGTCCTTACAAGGGGATCGACTGCATCGGGGTATACCGGATGCACGGTGATCGCGCGGGATACGTGGTGCGCGCAGGTCACCAAGTGGATAAGATGCGCCCGTGCATCCTGATCTGGGAGCGCAAGAAGAGCAGCGTCCCCGCCTGAAGACCACGTTTTAGTTTTTGAGCCGTCCGCCTGCGGCGGACGGCTCAAAAGGCGCGGCACGGGCTCCGGGAACAAGTTCCCCGGGCGCCAAGCCGGCGTTAGCCCGTAGTTCCTAGCTCCCTCATCCCGATCTTCTCCCACCAGGGGAGAAGGCTTTTGCCGTTTTCGGTGCCGCTCCACAGCCTGCATCTGCCGGACCTCCCGGCGGGCGCAGGGCTGAAAGCCCTCTGCCTGAGAACGGGAGAGGATTCGGATGAGGGCGACTTCTCTTCAGTAACGTTCGGCTAAACGGTTGACTCTAGACTCAACCTCTACGTCGGTCGAGTAGAGCGCCGAAGGCGCGCGTATCGAGACCGAATCTGGCTGTGGTTTCGACTGGTCCGGCTCCGCCGGACGGCTCAACCACCGTAGGTGGAAAGGTCTGGAAGCAATCTTCCGGAACGCCGGTTTTTCACCCCCCATCCCAAAACTTGACCCCGGGACAAAAGGCTGTTTGCCCTCTCCTGAGTAATGAAGGGTTGAGAGGGAACGATGCATCCCCTTGTCACCCGGTGATCTCGTGACGCGGCGTCTTCTGAGGGAGCGACACCGACCTGTTGCGTGGGAACTCAGTGGGTGCGGAACCAGTCCAGGGTCTCACGAACCGCGCGTTCGTGAGGCGTGAAACGGAAATCCGGGAACCGGGCGGCGAATTTGGAGCCATCCAGCACATAAGGGCGCTCGAATTGGTGGAGGATCTCATCCAGCTCGCGCACATCGGGCTGGAAGAATCCGATTATCCGCAGCAGATTCCTTTTCCAGACTCCGATGCGGGGTCTGCCTCCGGCAGCTTGGAAGACGAGAGTCAGGAACTCCCGGCCGGTGACCGGCCCCGGACCCGGGACGTGCCAGGTCTGACCCTCCGCGCCCGGTGTTTCCGAGAGCAAGACTGTGGCCTGAGCGGCATCCGTGATGAAGATAAGGTCGTGCGGCTGATCCAGATTGCCGGGCCAGTAGGCTTTCTTCCCGTCGAGCGCGGCACGGAAGATCCCTCCAAAGAGAGGGTTAGTGACGTTGGGCCCGTAGAAATCCGGCAGACGCGGCAGCACGAGCCGTATATCCCCACTCTCGTGGGCCTTCAGGAACGCCTCTTCCGTCTCATTGCGAAGCCTGCCCTTGGGCCCCGTCGCCGCACGGGGGTGGTCTTCGCGCACCGGCAGGGACTGGAACGGACCGTAACCATAGACGTTGCCGGGAAAGACCAGAGTCGCCCTGTTCCGGCGGGCCACCTCAAGAATGTTGCGGTTGATCCCCGGCAAAGCTTCCGTCCACCGGCTGTAGGGCACGTTCACACAGTGGAAGATGCGGGTGGTCCCCCGGCAGGCCTCTTCCAGGCTTGCAGCGTCGTCTGCATCGCTTTGGACAATCTCCACGTTGCCGTTAAATAGGTCGGAGCAGCCGGCCGGGCGGCGGACCGCAGCGCGGACCTCCTCCCCTCTTTCCGCGAGAATCCTGACGATGGCGGCACCAAGTCCTCCGCTTGCGCCCAGAACGACTGATCCGGCCACGACGATCCCTCCTTCATTCCACGCAGGCAGTCTACCACCCGGCCGGCCACCGGGCAACAGACAATGGAGCAGCTGCCAGTCTGCTTACAGCGGCCTGCTCCCCCAACGGGGAGAGGCTTCTTACGCCCTCGGAACCGCTCCAAGTCTGCATCTGCAGGACATCTCCGGGGGTGGCGGGCCGAAAGCCCTCTCCGCGAGAACGGGTGAAGGCGGGCTCTGATCACTGGCTCTGGACTCTTGACTCTAGACTCTAGACTCTACCTCTACGGTGGTCGAGTAGCGCGCCGAAGGCACGCGTATCGAGACCACAAACGGCAGGCTGTGATTTCGACTCGTCCGGATCCGCCGGCGGCTCAACCACCGTAGGGGTGTGTTCGGGGAACAGGTCTCCGGAAGCGCCAGATCCAGACCTGGTTCAGATGCCCGCCGGAGGCAGTGCGACAAAAACCGGCCCGGCTAGCGCCGGGCCGGACGGGGTTCTTCCCCGAGTGGTGTTATCAGTTCACTGTCCCTGGCGCTTTCCGCCGTTGGGGCCGCGAGGGCCCGGGTTGGGATTCGGGCAGATACCGCCATTCGGGCAGGTGCCATCGCCCGGTCCTCTGCCGTAGCCGGTCATCTCAAAGCGGTTGTCCTCCACGGAGCGCTTGCCAGGAGCCGGATTCTTGCCGCCGCCACCGATAGGACCGGTGCAGTCCCCGGGGCCGCGCCCGTTACCCACAGGCACGAACACGCCATCCTGAACAGACCGCTTTCCGGGGGCAGGATTCTTGCCGATGCAGTCACTGTTCGGGCCCGTGCCATCGCCGGGGCCTCGTCCCTTCCCCACCGGCGCAAAAGCGTCATCCTGAACGGAGCGTTTGCCAGGGGCCGGGTTCTTGCCGCCACCACCGATGGGACCGGTGCAATCCCCCGCACCGCGGCCGTTCGCCGCCGCGTAAAACGCCGTGTCCGGCTCATCTGCCACGGAGACCGCGGAAGCGGCTCCAGCCAGCACCGCCAGCATCAGAGCTGCGGTCAGGAGAGCGACAACTGATTTCATCTCCGGTTCTCCCTTCCATCTCCCGCCCTATGCGGGAGGAAGTCGTGTTTCCTGACCTGAAGACGACGCCGCGCCGGAAAGATTCCATCGTTTTTTGCGATCTGTTGGGACCGCTCGCAGGTGAGAGGAGCTTTCGGGCATGGAAAGAGTCGAGCCCATATTCCTAAGCCGGTCGAGTAGCGCGGCATCAGCCGCGCATATCGAGGCCACGGACTGCAGGACATGGTTTCGACTCGTCCGGCAAAGCCGGACGGCTCAACCACCGTAGGGGGAAAAGGCTGCTATTTGAAACAACGGCCGTGCCCCGGCGGATCGGTGTCTTCGGGCGGAGCGCGTGCCTCGAATGGTGACAGACGACAACTCCGGGCGCGAGGACAGCAGTGAATGATATACTGCCGGGCGGTGAAGCGATGAGCAGGAGCTGCGCAGGGGACATCCGGCGGGTAGAGACAATCCTGGCGTTCGATCCCGGAACGGCGATCGTGGGATGGGCGGCGCTTCGCGCCGCCGGAGACTCTCTCTCGCTGGGAGGTTGTGGAGCTCTCACCACCCCCGTCGGCCTCGCCGCCGCCTTGCGGCTCAGACAGATCCACGAGGGGGCGCTCGACCTGATCCGGCAGTGGAACCCGGACGTGGTAGCCGTGGAACGGCTCTTCTTCGCCCGCAATCAGACGACCGCCATCCAGGTGGGACAGGCTTCGGGAGTCATCCTTCTGGCCGCAGCCTCAAGCGGGCTGGAGGTGGTGGAGTATACTCCACCGCAGGTCAAGCTGGCAGTCACGGGCGAAGGCAACGCAGACAAGCGCCAGGTGCAATACATGGTGGCCCGCCTGCTGGGACTCGCCACGCCTCCCCGTCCCGACGATGTGGCGGACGCGGTGGCCATCGCCATCTGCCACGCCCACTCGCGCCGCCTGCAGGCATTGACCCGGCAGAGCCCCTCCGGCTGACGGAAAGCGCACTCAGTCCAGCTGCCGGCAGACCTCCACCCCGTTCAGCGCCATATGATACAGGAACAGGTCGTGGAGCAAGTCGCCGGGATGGGGCATCGCTCCGATGCCAGTCGCCACGGCGATGGGCAGGTCGTAGGTCTGCACGCAGTCCTCGGGCACGATGACGCGCAGACTCTCACCCTTCGCATTGGCCCGCAGCCGGAGATGCATGGCCAGCTGATAAAGGCAGAGATCCGTGCAGTCGCCGGCACAGATGGCCACCTGCAGAGGCTCCGGTCCCAAGGCATCCTCAAGATCTGTACCGATCCCGCTGCTGATGGAACGCTTCGGGACAACGCGGTACAGACTGGAAAACGCAAGGCCGGTGAGCTCCGGGATGGTCTCGGACTCGGCTGTGCCCGCCACGCAGTGCGCCGGCCAGCAGCCGAACTCCGGCGAGTCCGGCGGGTGATTGTCCTGCGGCAGGATGAAGCGCCTGATGCCGTGCTGGTAAGCGCGCTGGAACAGCGCCGTCACCGCGGGGATGATTGCCCGCACCCGGGGGCTTGCCAGCGGTCCTTCGTGCGCAAAGCCGTTCACCATATCCACGCACAGGACCGCAGCCTGCTCCGGTCCACCGTTCTCCTGGAGCACATCCGCCAGGGAGAGCGCTGGAAGCCCCTGCTTCCAACACTGCAGCCAGTCCAGAAAGTCACGTTCCTCTTTTCGCTCAGCGCCGGTTCCCGTCATCGGCTGTTCCTCCTGCTCGCAGACCCGCATCTACCGGCAATTATACCGGTTTCATCCCCGCACAATTGACAGGATCACTGCCGCCCCTTAGCATTGTATCAGCTTCCGGGAGGCTTCCGTAATGCGCGACGGATTATCCGTGCCACCGCCGCTCCAGGTGGTCTCCCGGAATGTCGGAACGGAAACCCCGGTGTGGGGATGACGATTCCGTGACAGGAGGGATGAAGATGAGGACACTGGCTTTCGCGATCGCCGCCGCTCTGCTTCTGGCTCCATCGGCCGGAGCGTTCTACGTGGCGGGCACCTTCAACGGTTGGAATCCCGCCGGGAACCTGATGACCGACCTGGGCGGCGGGATCTGGGCGCTGGACCTGACGCTCGGGGCCAACGAGCGGCACGAGTACAAGATCACCACCGGGGACTGGTCGGCCGCCTGGCCTCAGTCCGGCAACGCCTGGTTCGTGACCGGTCCCGACGGCGCTATCAGACTGACCTACGACACCAACACCTACGCGGACGGCTGGCGCAACGAGACCCGGCGCCTCGGCGTGGGCACCGCGCCCACCACCTGGACGGCCGTGGGCGACTGGCAGGGCTGGAACAACGGCAATCCGGCGACCGCTATGAGTCCGGCCGGCGGAGGCATCTACTTCTTCCAGACCACCCTGGCCCCCGGCTGGTACCAGTACAAGGCTGTGATCACCGGGAGCTGGGATGCCATCGGGGCGGACGCCCGCTCCGTGAACGCGGATACCATCTGGTTCGAGACGACGCCGGTGAACAATCAGGTCACCTTCTGGGTGGACGCCCTGACCGGGACAGTGAAGGTGGACGTTGTGCCGGAGCCCGGATCGGCGGTGGCGCTGGCATCGGCACTGGCCGGTTTCGCGGGGGTAATCCTGCGGACCCGCCGGGTCTGAAAGGCACCGGAGAGGCCCGGAACATCTGAACGAGGCTGCCGCCGCGGCGGGGTCCGGGCCGGTCTCCCCCGGGGCGGCGGCCTATTGCGCTTTCGATGCGCAAGAAAGGAGCGGCGCTATGAAGGCTATCATCGCTGCCCTGTTCCTTGCAGTACTGCCAGCGGCGGGCCTCGCCGCGGTGGACGGACGCAACATCCCGGCCGACTTCTGTCCCGGAGGATTGCCGGGGTGTCAGGCACTCCTTGAGCTGCAGGACAACCACACAGGCTTCGGCGACGCGCGGCCTCCCACCGGAGGCTACGTCCCGGGCTCGGAGCTGAATCAGCTCTATGTCTTCAAGACGGCAGACTCCCTGGCCATCAACGTCACCGGGAATCTGGAGACGAACGGCAACGCCTTCGTGGTGCTGCTGGACGTGATCCCCGGCGGTCAGGGAACCCTGAACGTCAGCGTGGGGCCGGGGTCCGTGCGCGGGCTGACCGGCCTGAAGTTGGACCCGGGATTCCTGCCGGACTACGCCATCGCCGTCAACACGGCGGGCAATGTGTATGTGGACCTGGTGAACCTGAACGCCGGGACCAGCCGCTATCTGGGATTCGTCCCCCTGAACAGCGGCGGCGTGCTGGGGGGCGCAGGGTCCTCCAATCCCAACGGCAGCCGGATGGGCTTCAACAACACCAACAGCGCCGGTGTCATCGGCAATCCGCCGCCTCACAAGACCGCCGAAGAGCACATGGCGGACGCGGCCACTGCCCTGAACGGGATGGAGCTGATGCTGAGTCTGGCAGACATCGGGGTAGATGTGTCGCTCTCGGAGGTAAGGATCCTGGTACTTCTGTGCGGGGGAAGCGGCTATCTCTCGAACCAGTTCCTGCCCGGTATCGGCGCGGGAACGCAGAAAGGCAATCTGGGTTTCCCTCCGAAGGATCTGACAGATGACAACATCGCCCCGGGTCTGCAGTACGCTGTGGTGGACGTATCCGCCATCCGGCAGCCCGCCGGGCCGATTGACGGCCTGAACATTCCGCAGGACTCCGGAAGCGCCACGCTGGTGGCGACTCAGAACAACTACACCGGCTTCGGCAACGCCTCTGGCACGGGCACGGCAGGCTCGAACGGCTCCGAGCTGGACGCTTTGTTCATGCGAAGCACCTCCACGGGACTGGACATCGGCATTACGGGAAATCTGGAGCCGAATGGAAACTATATCCTGCTGTTCCTCGACACCTCCGACGGCGGAGTCGGGCCTACCGGGCTGAACGTCCCGGAGGGTGTGGGGCCGCAGTCTCAGGTGCTTCAGCGGATGAACGGCACAATCTTCGATGAGGGGTTCAGCCCGACGCACGTGGTGATGGTGGATGCCAACTCGGCTGAGACCTTCCCTGGCTCCGGAGAATATCGCCAGTATGCCTACCTGCACATCGTTGACCTGAGAACCAACACTTCCCGCTATATCGGCCGGGTGGAGGTGGGCGCCGGAGCACCGCTCCTGGAGCAGGGCGACAACCCGAACGGCATCCTGATGGGGCTGGACAACACCAATCAGGACGGGGTGACCGCGGACAACAACCGGACGCCGGAGCAGAACCGGACGGACGCCGCCACGGCCACCACGGGGCTGGAGCTGAGCATCCCTTACGCGGACATCGGTCTGGGAAGGCCGGTCATCCGCTACCTGGCTGTGCTGACGGGAAACAGCGGGTATTTCTCCAACCAGTTCCTGCCCGGGCTGGGCGGAGGCTTTCTCAACTTCGGCGATCCGCCGCTGAATATGAACACCATCCCCCGCGCGCAGTTCGGCGAGTTCGCCGTGACAGGCATCGTGTACCCGCCGGTGGCATCGGTGGCGGAGTGGAAGGCATCCCCCGACGGGACGCCGGGCGAGCTGATGTCCACCGTCTCCGCGGTCTTCGCTGAGCGTGATGAGTTCTATGTGCAGGACTCCTGGCCGAAGAACATCAGCGGCGTGCGAGTGCTGGCTCCGGCGTTCGGGCTGGAGATCGGAGACACGGTGCGGGTGAAGGGCTTGATGACCCGCTCGGGCGGAGAGCGCTCTGTGGCAGCCTCGGAGGTGGTGAAGACCGGGATCGGACAGCCGCCTTCGCCTCTGTTCGCCGCTCAGCGGGCTCTCGGCGGAGGCCCGTCCGGCTACACCCCCGGCGTCTCTGGAGGCGCCGGAGCCAACAACACCGGCATCTTGATGCGCAGCGCCGGGCGCGTCACCCGCTTCGGACTGGATGAGGATGGAACGTTCTTCATCTATCTGGATGATGGGAGCGGACTGTTCGACGGCAACGAGTGGGGCACGAAAGGCGTCCGCGTGAATCTGCCCCCAGGAGGTCCGCTGCCGATGGAGGAATCAACGGTAGACGTGACAGGCGTGTGCAGCATCCTGCAGCGCGACGGGATAAGTCATCCGCTGTTGAAGTCGCGGCAGGCAGCGGACGTGAGACAGGTGGACTGAAGCGGCGCCTGAAAGATCCTCCTGCACAAGAGGCGGGGAGGGAAGCCACTTGTGCTTTCCTCCCCGCTTTGTCTTACGTCGCCACGGCCGGGAATGGGAACCGCAGGATGGCCGGATAACTTGATTGAAATCCGGCGTAAATGGTATACTCCTGTATCCGGCAGGCGTTGGATGGAATCCGCTGGATGAGGAGCCCGCAGTGCGGTGCGGCGGCGATCCCTCTGGTTGCAATCATTCCGTTTCATTCTGCTTATCAAGACGGGGACCGTTGCATCCGCAAGCGGGGGCAAGAACATATGACTACGACAGCAGAGCGCCTTGAACAGGCGATCAGTCTCAAGGTGGAGGGCAGCTACGATGAAGCTGTCGAGATTCTGACGGCTCTGCTCCAGGAGGATTCCGGCAACGCAGAAGTACACCATCAGCTGGGGCTTATCTACGGGTTCCAAGGATTGTTCGACGAATCCCTGCAGGAGCTGGAGACGGCCAGCGGCCTGCAGCCCGAGCGCGTGGAGATCCTCATTGACCTCGCCATGACCTACGCCATGCTGGGAATGTACGACGAGGCCAAACAGGGGTTTGAGCGCGTGCTTGAGCTGGATCCGGAGAACCGCAAAGCCCGGGAGCAGATGGTCTACTTCGAGGATATGGCGGCTGCGGGATAGCGGCAAGTCCCTGAAATCCAAGGTTTTGGCCCCGTAGAGGGGAGGAGAAACCAGGGGAGAGGGGTAATCTGTTTGCGGCGCGGCCGCCCGGAGCGGTGCGCTCCGAGATATTCCGGACGGCAAGAAAACCGAACAACCTGGAAGAGGAAGACAAGATGGCCGATCTGAACGCTCTGGCGGAGGCGATCATCAAAGGCAAGGCGCCTGTCGCCCGGCAGTTGACGGAGGAAGCGCTGGCGGAGGGAGTGGCTCCCCAGACGGTGTTGAACGAGGGTCTCATCGCGGGAATGAACGTGGTGGGGCAGAAGTTCAAGGCGAATGAATACTATGTTCCCGAAGTTCTCATTGCGGCGCGCGCCATGCAGCAGTCCATGCAGGTGCTCAAGCCGAAGCTCGCGGAGACCGGCGCAGAACCCATCGGAAAGGTGGTCATCGGCACGGTGCAGGGAGACCTCCACGACATCGGGAAGAACCTGGTTGCCATGATGCTGGAGGGCGCGGGCTTCGAGATCATTGATCTCGGAGTGGACGTGAAGCCGGAGGACTTCGTCAAGGCGGCGCTCGACGCGGGCGCGCAGATCGTGGGAATGTCGGCGCTGCTGACCACCACCATGCCCGCAATGGAGACCACCATAAACCAGTTCAAGGAGCAGGGCGTTCGCGATAAGGTGAAGATCATGATCGGCGGAGCGCCGGTGACCCAGGAGTTCGCCAACCGCATCGGAGCGGACGGCTATTCTCCAGACGCCGCAAGCGCGGTGGATCTGGCAAAGGCGCTGATCGCCGCCTGAGCGGACCGGAAGCCGAACCGAAACCTTTTCACCCGCCGGGCGTCTATGGCGCCCGGCGGTCTTGCTTTCGCGTAAAGTGCTTCAGGCCGGAGCAGACAGAGAGGTGAAGCTGTGAAGCGCGTTGTGATCACCGTGGGTGAGGCGCGGCTGGAAGGAGTCCTGAACGACTCCCGCACTGCGCAGGAGATCGCATCCCGGTTGCCGGTCTCCGGGACGGGCTCCCGGTGGGGAGACGAGATCTACTTTGCCACAGATATCTCTCTGCCACCTGAGAACCCGCAGGAGGTGGTTGAAGCCGGGAACATCGCATACTGGCCTCCCGGAAAGGCCATCTGCATCTTCTGGGGCCCCACCCCGGCTTCTCACGGCGAGGAGATCCGTCCGGCAAGTCCGGTGAACGTCATCGGCCGGATTGAGGGCGATCTGAAGCCGCTTTCCGGTGCGCGCGACGGAGACCGGGTGGTCCTGGAGCCGCTCTGAGATGCTTCTTGCCGGCGCGGCGCGGCGCTCCATCACACCGGACGGGACCGTGGACCTCTCCGGGTACGCGGCCCGCACCCAGCCGTGTACAGGTGTGCTGGACGATCTCTATGTGCGCGCTCTGGTACTCAGCCAGGAGGAGCAGACTGCCGTTGTCTGCTCACTGGACATCCTGGGACTTGACCAAGGGCATGTCCGGGCGCTCCGGGAGGAGCTGGCGAGGGACGGCTTCCGGCCGGAGACGATGCTTTTCTGCTGCACCCACACCCACGGAGCTCCCGCGGTCCAGCACCTGCGCGGTTGTGGAACCCCGTCGGCGGAGTATGTGCAGATAATGCTCCGCGAGGCGGTGCGCTGCGTGCGGGAGGCCGCGGGCCGGATGCAGGAGTGCGAGATCCTGTTGGCGTCTGGTTCTTGCGACCTGAACGTGAACCGGCGGCGCCCGGGCAGATCGGGCATCAGCCTGGCAGCCAACCCGGAGGGACCCCGTGACCCGGAAATTACGGTGCTGCAGGCGAGGAAGCGCGGCGGAGGAGAGATTATCGGCACGATCTTCAACTACGCCTGCCACGCGGTGACCCTGGGGGGCGAAAACCGGCTGGTGACCGGCGACTGGCCGGGCGAGGTGTGCCGCCGTCTGGAGGAGGGATCCAACGGAGTGGCGCTGTTCCTTCAGGGATGCTGCGGAGACCTGAACCCACGCATCCGCGGCGGCCTGTCCGAGATGAAACAGGCGGCGGCCATAGTGGAACGGAGTGTGCGCGATGCCCTTGCCGGGGCGGAAAGGATAGAAGAGCCGCAACTCACTGCGTGGCTCGGACCTGTCCACCTTCCCCTCAAGCCCAATCCTCCCGATGCTGAGATCGCCGCGCGGCTTCGGGAGATCCGCTCGAAGCCGCCGGAGGCCCGCGACTTCGCCGACATCCGGGATCTGGACTGGTGCGCGGATGTTCTGACCCACCCGGAGCGAGCCCGACAAAGCGAGGTGGTCATCGAGGTGGGAGAGCTCAACTTCGGGGAAGCCGCCGTTGCGTGGCTTCCAGGCGAAGCGTTCTGCGAGATCGGCCTTGGGCTGCGACGGCTGCGCCCTAGCAAGCGCCTGCTGGTGGCAGGCTACACGAACGGCAACATCGGATACATCCCCACTGAAAAGGCCTTCCAAGAAGGCGGCTACGAGGTGACGGACGCCTGGCGCTACTATGGCTATCAGATGATCGGCCCCGAGTCCGAGCGGCTCCTTCTGGACGCTTTCGCCGCCCACCCCCGCAGCCCAATCTGACGGTTCAGTCCCCTCCCTCCGGTGTCCTAGGAACCTGTTTCCGGAACTCTCTTCTACGGTGGTTGAGCCGTCCGGCAAAGCCGGACGAGTCGAAACCCCGCTCAGCCCGTGGTCCCGATACGCGCGGCTGACGCCGCGCTACTCGACCAACGTAGTGGCCGGTGGCCTGCGCGCGAGCCCGGTGGGTGTCGTCAGAATAAAGACCTTGACAGGGCCAGGGAAGAGATGTAGCATGATAGTGCAAATCGTTCGCACTACCAACACGCTGGTATCAGCCTGTGCCCACGGCATGGTGTCTCCTGGTCCGGCGGGAAAGAGAGGGGAAGAAGCATGAACACTTTTGCCTGCCGCGCGGCCCTCACTTTAATCTGCCTGTTTCTTGCGGCCGCAAATCCTTCGCTGGCAGCCACTTACACCTGGTCTGGAGGCGGAACGTCATCGGCCTGGAACGCCAGCATCTCCGTCTTCGGGACGACCTGGTACACGAACTGGAGCAACGCGAGCAGCCTGCCCGGGCCGGCGGATACAGCGGTCTTCGCCACCGCCCTCACCTCCGGTCAGCCCAATCTGAACGGCAACAGGACCGTAGGTGCCCTTCGATTGGAACATTTCTTCGGGGTTACCATCGGCGGAGGAACGCTGACCATCCAGGGAGGCAGTATCACAAGCCTGGGAGGAAGCCAGACATCTCCTAACACCATCGCCGCCCCGCTAATCCTCAACAACCCGACCATCGTCACGGTGTGGCTGCCGTCGTATCTGACGATCTCCCAGGGAATCTCCGGAGGTCATTCTCTGACGAAAGCGGGCAATGGCACGCTTGCGCTCACTGCCGCATCTTCGTATGCCGGTCCTGTCACAATAGCCAGCGGTGACGTCCTCGTTGCAAACGGCACCGGGTCGGCCACGGGAAGCGGCAGTGTCGCCGTGAAATCCGGCGCCCGTCTGCGCGGCACAGGGTCCATCGAAGGAACCGCAAGCATCGAATCCGGCGGCCTCCTGGCTCCGGGAACAGAGTCTGGCACAGGGACCATCACCTTCGCCGGGGGGCTGTCGCTCGCAGACGGCTCGATCGTAGATCTGCGGCTGGGAGTGCCCTCGGCCGACCGCGTCCGGGTCTCAGGCGGAACTCTTACCACAACGGGCACCGTCCTGATCCGCATCCGGGACAACGGCAACCTGGCATACGGCCAGACGCACACGCTCTTCGAGTGTCCGGGAGCTTCTCTGCAGGGCGTCACCCCGCAAAACTTCCGGGTGGAGGGGCCGCTGAACGGTGTGGTGGAGGTGACAGCCAGCACCGTGCAGCTGCGAATTACCGGCTATCCCGTCGTTTTTGTGAACGCTACTGCAACCGGCGCCAACAACGGCACAAGCTGGCAGGACGCCTATACCGATCTGCAGGCCGCGCTCAGTTCCGGCGCTCCGCAGGATATCTGGGTGGCAGAAGGCACCTACCGGACCTCTCAGGGCACCACCTCGCAGGACCGCAACATCAGTTTCATTCTGAAAAACGGAGTGCGCCTCTACGGAGGATTCCCGGCCTCCGGAAATCCCGTTTTCGCGGATCGTAATCCCCACGCCCACCGGACGGTCCTTTTGGGACGGCTGCCAAACAACAACCCGGCCTGGCACGTGGTGACGGCTCCAAACACAAACGCATCCGCCGTACTGGACGGATTCGTCATAACAGGCGGCCGGGCCTACGGCGCCCCCGGAAACCGTGACAATGCGGGGGGAGGCATCTATATCAGCGCAGGGAGCCCATCCATCGCCAACTGCCAGTTCGTGGACAATCACGCGCTGGTGGGCGGCGCAATGATGTGCGAGAACAACTCCTCGCCCACGTTCATCAACTGCACATTCGCGGGCAATACCGCCACCGTGGGAGGAGCGGCGGGAGGAGCGGGCTATACATCCGGCGGCAACCCACGGTTCCTGAATTGCACGTTCGCCGGCAACTCCGCCGTGACGGGCGGCGCTCTGTTCTTTGGCGGACCCGGACAGGTTCGCAATAGCATATTCTGGGGCAACAGCGCCGACAGCGCCCCGCAGATCTTCGGCGGAACGGTGCAGTATTCGTGCGTGGAAGGCGGCTATGGCGGAACGGGGAACATCAACAAGAATCCCCAGTTCCTGGACCAGGCCGGCGGCGACTTCCGGCTGAATCCCGTCTCGCCCTGCGCGGAGGCAGGCAATACGGCAGACATCGCCCCGGACTTGACGGATATGGATGGCGATGGCGATACCACGGAAGCCGCTCCGCTGGATCTGGCGGGAGAGCCGAGAGTGCTGGGTGTGGAGGTGGACATGGGCGCCTACGAAGTTACCGATCCATCCCCTGCCCCACCGGCTCCGCTGAACCTCTCGGCAACGACGGTCTCCAGTGAGCGGATTGACCTCACCTGGGGCAATCCGGGCAGTCCGGTGGTGGCAGGCTTCAACGTCTATCGCAGCACGGCGCCGGGGTTCACACCCGGCATTGCGAACCGGGTTGCTTCCGGCTTGCAGGGCACATCCTACAGTGACACCGGCCTGAAAGACGGCGTGGTCTACTATTATCTTGTGACTTCGGTGAACGCGGGAGGCGGGGAGAGCGAGCCGTCGAACCAGGCGGCGGCCACCACCACTCCCATCCCGGAGATCATTTACGTGCAACAAAGCGCCCCTCCGGGAGGGGACGGGAGTTCATGGTCTTCAGCGTTCCGGGATCTGCAGCTCGCTCTGGCGAGGGCCGGGCTGCAGGATCAGATCTGGGTGGCCGCCGGCACCTATAAGCCTGCCGACCCGCCGCAGTACGATCCCCAGGCGCAGGTTACCACATTCCAGATGAAGACGGGTGTGGCTATCTACGGCGGATTCCCGGGTCAGCCCGGAGAGGAAGGCAATTTCGCGCTCAGGGATCCGCAGGCGCATTTGACCGTTCTGAGCGGGAATATCCTGGACCCGAACAACCCTAACGACAACACGCGTCACGTGGTGGACGGCGGGGGGACGGACCGTTCGGCCGTTCTGGACGGTTTCGTCATCTCTGGCGGGGCCGCGGGCGGACTCGTCGCATCACTAGACAACGTGGGAGGCGGGATACGGATCCTGAGCGGCAGTCCCACCATCCGCAACTGTGTGGTCCAGAACAACTGGGCGCTGGCGGGCGCCGGGGTCTTCGTTTCGGGCAACTCCAGCCCTCTGATTCAGAACTGCGTTGTCAGGAACAACTACACCACCGGCGGCGGAAATGTGGGCGGAGGGATGTACAACGCCGGAGCCAGTCCGGTGGTGGTCAACACGGTCTTCGCCCAGAACACCACAAACCGGGGCGGCGGGGTCTACAACGAGAGCGCAGGAGATCCGCACTACATCAACTGCACCTTCTGGGGCAACAACGCCAACGTGTTCGGGGCAGCCGTATGGCACGAGTTTACGGGAAACGGCACCTTCCGCAACTGCATCTTCTGGGGCAACACCGGAGGCGGCGGGCTGCAAATTGATATCTCGCCGTCCTCCTCCATCACGGTGACGAACAGTTGCGTTCAGGGAGGGTACCCCGGCGAGGGCAATATCGCCGGCGACCCGCTGTTCGTGGACGCGGCCGGCCTGGATTTCCGGCTTCAGCCGGGCTCGCCGTGTATAGACAGGGGCAACGGCTCCTTCCTACCGCCGGGCGTGAACATAGATCTGGCCGGCAACCCGCGCGTCCAGGGAGCGGCGGTGGACATGGGCGCTCTGGAGTATCAGAGCGGAGCATCCTCCATCCTTCAAGCACGTTTGCAGCCGGATGGCGGGCCGGCCGACCTGTCGGGAGCTGTTGTCAGCCGGGTGTTCGGTGACACGTTCTATATCCAGTCGGACGACCGATCTTGCGGCATCCGCGTGGTCCGGCCGGGGCATTCCCTGACAGCCGGAAGCCGGGCCTCCGTCTCCGGGGTGGTGCGGACGGACGGGGACGGCGAGCGATACATTGATGCCGCCGTAGCCCTGCCTGCGGGAACAGGGGTAGCCATCCCCCTTGGCATGACCCTGAGAACGATGGGAGGCGGCGCTTTTCAATACAATCCGGAGACGGGCGCAGGGCAGCAGGGAATCCAGGGGGCGCAGGGCGTCAATAACACCGGCCTGCTGGTCCGGGTGGCCGGCCGGGTGACCCATTCGGCCGGCGGCTGGTTCTACCTTGAGGACGGGTCAAACGTTGAGGACGGCTCGGGTCACGCCGGGGTGCGGATCCTGCTGGGGTCGGGAACCGCCCCTGCCACTGGAGAATTCGTCCGGGCAAGTGGCATCAGTTCGGTGATCCGGATCGGAGGCACTGTCCAGAGGCTGCTGCGGGTCAGCTCCCCTGCGGATATTCAGTCCCTTCAGCCAGCGCCCTGAAAGGAGCATCCGGGGAGAGCGGGCGCAGCCCCGTTCTCCCCACCAGATCCACCCACAGATCTGGTTACAGCAGATCCACCTCCCCGCTTCAGGCCGGGAACACTCCGGGCCTGAAATCCATCCTACCAGATGACAGGAAACAGCGCGCGACGGCTCGTTGAACCCTGTGAATCCTGTGTGATACACTTTCGTTACGGGACCTTTCGCCGGATCAGGCGCCAGAGACGTCCCGGACGGGAAGGCAGAGCGCAAGTTGGCTACGGAAGTCTCGGCGATCCCCGCGATCTTCATCACACGAATGCGCCAGGAAGACGTGCCTGCGGTCATGCAGGTGGAGCTGCAGTGTTTCAGCGCGCCCTGGAGCGAAAACGCCTACCGCACGGAGCTGAACAATCCCTGCGCGGAATACTATGTGGCGTGGTCGTCCGGGCGGCTGGTGGGCTACGTAGGGATGTGGCTCATTCTGGACGAGGTCCACATCACCACCATCGGGGTGGCCGCGGATATGCGGGGCAAACGCGTGGGAGAGCGTCTTCTGGTGCGGGCGCTGGACGCGAGCCGTGAGCGGGAGGCACAGCGAGTGACGCTGGAGGTGCGGAAATCGAACCGCGTAGCCATTTCCCTTTACAAGAAATACGGATTCCGGGAGGCCGCCATCCGCAGGGGCTACTACTCGGACAATGGGGAAGACGCACTAATCATGTGGGTGGACGACCTCTGGAGCCCTGAGTTCACCTCTCTGTTCAACGCGAACAAGGCGCGCCTTCAAGCGCTGGAAGCCGGATAGAAGCAATGCTGGTGCTTGGGATAGAGACGAGCTGCGACGATACGTGCGCGGCAGTGGTGCGGGACGGCAAGGAGATCCTCTCGAACGTCATCGCCTCGCAGGATCATCTCCATCAGAAGTTCGGAGGGGTGGTTCCCGAAATCGCCTGCCGCAAACATGTGGAGTCCCTGCAGCCCACCATCCGTGAAGCCCTGGAAAGGGCGGAGGTCTCTCTGAAAGATATCGAGGGTATCGCCGTGACCAACCGTCCCGGGCTGATCGGAGCGCTGATCACGGGGGTCAGCGCAGCCAAGGCGATGGCCCTGACCCTGGAAGTGCCGATCGTGGGCGTGCACCATCTGGAATCCCACATCTGGGCGAACTTCCTGGCCGAGCCGGATCTGCAGTTCCCGTTCGTTTCGTTGATCGTGTCGGGAGGACATACCGATCTGGCGCTTGCGCGCGCTCCGGGAGACTACACGCTTCTGGCCAGAACCGCAGATGATGCGGCGGGAGAATGCTTCGACAAGAGTGCACGGGCGCTGGGTCTGGGCTGGCCCGGCGGCCCGGCCGTGGACCGTCTGGCCCGCGAGGGAGACGCGAGCAAGGCCCGTTTCCCGCGGGCGCGGGTGGGCGACGGATTGGATTTCAGCTTCAGCGGTCTGAAGACGGCTGTCCTGCGCTATCTGGATTCCCGGCCGGAGGATGTGAGTCTGGCGGACGTGGCGGCAGGTCTGCAGGAGGCCATCGTGGACGTCCTGGTGGCGAACACCGTCCGCGCGGCGGAGGCGTGCGGCGTGGAATGGGTGGCTGTGGGAGGCGGGGTCGCAGCGAACAGTCTGTTGAAGCAGAAGATGCGCGATGCCTGCGACCGGCGCGGACTCCGGCTGGCCATCCCCCCTCCGCGCCTGTGCACGGACAATGCCGCCATGGTGGCCGCAGCGGGCCACTGGCGCCTGGAGCGCGGGATGGATGACGGCCTTGACCTGGACGCTTTCGCCACCGAACCACTGGCCGACGTGCGTCCGGTGGCGGCGTAAGCGAGGCATCACCCTTTCTAGAAACCATTTTACACCCAAGCCGCATAGGGATTCGTGCCGACTGGTGCAACGCTTCGCAGCGCAAAGTGACCGAAAGCAAGCAAACCTGCACAAACAAGCCTGTCTCGCCTATACTAAGGGAAGGCGAAAATGATGGAGTCATTACTGACAAGGCGTGCAACGATGGGTACCCGACGCATCGAGGGCCAAACAGAGGCGCGCGTGTGGCAGGATGTATCTGCGGACGTACAGAGGAGGGCCTAGAGTGGCACTAGAGGTTTTGCGAAGAGTGCGACCCGCGGCCGGCACCGCCTTTTTTCGAGCCGAAACCGGGTCTGGGAAGTTCTCGAGATGGCTGCTTACGGGGATCTTATTTAGTGTCCTTTTCATTGCCGCGCCGGCTGTCGTGGCGCTTACAACAGCCTTTCAACCCAGCTTCGCGGTTGCACTCTGCTTCATTCTGCTGGCGCTGGTTGTCTTTGTCCCGGGAAAGCATGCAATCTGGCGCTACACTCTCCTTGTGGCCTTGGTAACCACCATGAGCGGGCAGGTCGGCAAATATTTCGGCCATTCCTTGCTCAGCACTTTCGTAATCGAGGATATCTTGTCCCTGGCACTCGCCCTTCTCTTGGCGCTCTATGCGGTAGGTCACAAAAGGCCACAGGTCCGTCTTCAGATGCCGTTGCTAGCGGTTGCCTTGTTCGGTCTCACCATGGCCGCCTCTACGATAGCTCTCCTAATCAGGACAGAGCCTCTTGCGGTCTACAGCATATGGTTCCACCTAACCCAGGCCACTTATCGGAAGAGCCTCATTCACGGATTGACTGGATTCACGCTGGCTATCGGAGCATTCAGCTTATTGACCGACTGGAACAGAGTCCGGTCTTTTATGAGAATAATGCTGGCAGGTGCGCTGTTTTTCAGCTTGCTTGCCGTTGCAGAATACCTTCTGCGCGACAACTACTATCTCTGGTATTACCGGATATTTGGCATCAATGAAGAGACCTACGTCCGGGTGAGCCGGGCTCTTTACTTCCGCCGCGCTTTTGGCCTGTTCACCAGTGGACCGGGGCTTGCAGCGTGGCTCGTGTTGTTCACTCCACTGGCACTCTACGGTGTACTTTTTTCGCAGAATCGAACACGGTTTATTACCTCGCTCTGCATCCTAGCTGCGCTCATCGCCGGCATATTCGTGACAGGATCCCGTGCGCCCTTGGGAGCCATGGTTGTCGCCTTCGCGCTACTGCCTTGGTTGACGGGCCGCATCAAAATAGCATTATCGGCAACCATTGTCCTAGTTCTGCTGGTTCTCGCGATCATTGTAAAAGGTCCGCAACTAGCTGCACTCTTACCTGAAAACAACTTGCTTGAGAGAATCTTCAATCCTCGCGAAGGGCGTGTTGCCGCTACTTTGGAAAAACGCAAGGAGGTCTGGGCGGACGCGTTGCAGAAATTCAGGGAGCATCCCTTTCTTGGAATTGGGCCGGACCAGTTTCACACAATAAAGACAACCCGCGAAATACCGGACCCGAGAAAGCTCGACTCAGCTCACAGCGGATATCTCCAAACCCTCGCTGAACTCGGCTACGCAGGAGCACTCACCGGCCTTCTACTGATGTTTTCTACACTCTACTATGGTCTGACTGCCATTCGGCGCTGTCCGTCCGGCCCGCGGCGCGGTCTAGCAGCAGCTTTGTATTGCTCATGTCTCGCCGTTTTTATCACAGGTATTACGGAACCCGCGTTTACGTTGAATAGAAATTACTATGTTTTCTGCCTCATGCTCGGTGCGATGCTCAAGATTCCATACTTGCCTGAGGAAGACGACAAGTCTTCACATGCTCCTCTTGGACTCCATCCGCGCGTGCCTAAACGTTCTGCGTGGCCTTCCCGCCGTTTTGGGTGATTTCTTGGAGAATACCACAAAAGGATGTCCTATTCATCATTTTGGCGCGTCTCGGAGTATGATCAATGCATAGAGACGCTGATTAGCTCGGACCAACTTATACCTAGGACAGACCACTCATCTTCCGTGGCCATCTGACTAATCTTCCACTTCCAGTTGAAGCTCTTTTTTGCACTTGTACTTTGACAAAGGTAGCTCCGTGGGTAGACGTGGACAGAGATTTTCGGCCGTTGTAACTCCACAGAGCCAGTCAGGGCCACTAGCTTTTGCGTCTAACGTTCTATGGCACGCCGTCAATCTCATAATTGGATATGGCATCGCACTGCTAACATCGATCATCATTGCACGAGGACTAGGACCTCACCGGACTGGCATCGTAAGTTACCTGACTTGGTTGACCGACACAGGGTCTATGCTCGGAGGGCTTGGATACGTCCGTGCGGTTGAGAGGTTCGTGGCCGAAAAGCAGGGTGAAAAGCGTCCGCATCTCCTCCCACCCATCGTCCGCTACTGTCTGGGAGCTATCTTTCGCCTGTCGCTCATAAGCGGAGTAGCCGGTTCAGCCCTAGCCTGGTGGTCTCTATCACGCTCGGGAGACTGGGTTGCCGGATATGCCCCTGTCATCCTACTCCTGGTGCTCGTTGGAGGACTTTGGATCGGTATCCAGGCAGTAACCCGGGGCCTATATGATTTCCGAAGCCTCGCACTGGCAGTCATTGGGCGCGCGACAGGAGGGGCGCTTATTTGGTATCTCCTTATCCGCCTCCAGGCAGAAATCATATGGTTTTTTTTAGTCGCTCTGCTATTGACCGGACTATGCGCAGCCTGGCTGGCATCCAAGACCGGAACAACCGTAATGGTAAAGAATGCCACCCCGATTGACAAGGCTCTGAGAGACAGAGTGAGGAAATATGCTAGACGTGTTTCTCTTGTAATTGTCGCTGACACTATTGTTTGGCAAAGATCGGAACTCTTTTTCCTCAGCCGCTATTCAGACCCATCGTCTATGGCATTCTTCAGCATAGCAGCAGGGTTTTCTATGCTTGTAGCTCGCCTACCTCAGAGTCTCACAGCGGTGATTTTCCCAGTTTTCTCTAGACGAATGGGGGAAGGCCGGGAATCAGAGGCCAGACATCTATATGAGATGTGTACACGGTGGGTTTTTGCTATCAGCCTGCTTCTCGGATCCGCTGCACTCGCTTTCGCGGAATGTCTCATCCGTATCTTATACACCAACCAATTCGCAGATGTTGTGCCCCTCCTACGTATCCTTGTCGTCGCAGCGATCATCGCTCCTCTTGGTAGCCCCGCGGCAAGTTATCTTTACAGCACAGACAAAGAGCGTTTTTATTTGGTACTGGCACCATTCAGCGTTACCGTTAATGTCGCCCTCGCGTGGCTTCTCTGCTCTAGGTGGGGTGCTAGCGGAGCGGCCTGGGCAAACATGGTCAGTCAATCACTTGTAACAATTGTCGCGCTAGCATATCTATGGATATGGGAAGGAATGAAACTGCCTGTTAGCGATTTCGCCCGGATTGCAGTGGTAGCTGCCGCATACTTCGTGGTATGTCGCCTAATCGCTCCGTGGGGTCTAATGGGAATACTAGGAGGAGCTATCTTAGCAGCAGTATACTTCGCATTGTTGCTAGCTCTAGGGGTCTTTCGAGAGGAACTAAGACAGATACGGCATTAGACGATGAGCCGCACAATCATATTGGCCGTGAGTACTTCGAACCAAGCTGCCACTCTAGCGCCTGTGGCAACTCATTTAGCCGCTCGGGGATGGTGCTTAGTTGGCCTCTCTCTTGAGATGTATTTCGGATTGCCTGTCAGATGGCCTTCCTCAGAATATCTTCACACAGTTATCCTTGAGAATCCTACCCCGTGCGATAAGAAGTTATGGGATTGTACTCCTTCTCAATTGGAAATGCTAGGGTGTAGTTTCTGGTTCGAGTCACGAAAACTATTACAAGCACTGAAGCCAAGTCTCGTGGTCCTGGGGAACGACCGTGGCTTCTTGGAGCGTATGCTCATTAAGAGAGCAAGGATGGCGGGGGCCCGCACCGTTCTCGTGCAGGACGGCGTATTAACCGGTAATAGCCAGCAGACACCACACCCCTCTCCTCTATCTCGAACCAAACACATGATTTGGAAGATCTTCGCCTCAGTAGGCCCCGAACGATGGGGGCCCGCACCATTCCTCAAGAGCCCCACACCGTGCTACGGTATCGGAGATTTGGATGCCTTAGCGGTCTCGGACCACCACACGGCCAACCTTCTCTTGCAGAGGGGGATTAGAAAAGAGCGCATCTTTGTCACCGGACAACCTCGTTTTGACAGGCTCTGGAGAATTCGTGAAGAGGCCGCTCTGCACCAAAGAGCTCTTGCTGAAAAATATCAAGGACGCGTACCGGTAGTGCTTGCAACACAACCAATGGCTGAGTGGGGGGAGGTCGATCACGATGATTACAGACGCTATCTCTACTCCATCCTGGAGGCCAGCTGTGTCTACCGTGACAGGATGATACTGCTCATCCGTCCTCATCCGTCGGAGGATCCAGCCTCATATACCCGCTTGGCTAGTGCGGTAGCTCCTGATTCGTCCGCCGTCGTGACTGACTGGGATACTCAGACGCTAACAGCAGCCTCTGCAGGACTCATCACAGCCTATTCTACGTGTGCACTTGAGGCCATAATCCTTGATCGGCCCTTACTCCTTGTTAATCCATTTCGAGTGGAACAGGGCTTGCCCTATCACGCAGAGGGCGTTGCCCTCGAAATACAAGATCTCGCACTTGTGCAGGACGCGATTCGCACTGTCTTTCTCGAGCGACTACATTGGGACCAAATCCGCCTACGGCGAAAGACCTTCCTGGACAAATTCGTCGGCCCATTAGACGGCTGTTCTTCAGAGAGAGTGGCACGGCTGATTGAACAAGTAGCTTCCGGATCGCAATAACGGCAATTCCACATCTTTTAGCGCAGGCGGACCCGACATCTCAGCTGACGGCTATGTCCTGGAAGAATACCTGAAATCTGCCAGCGTAACATCCCCATCTCTGGATTGAATTCTGCCTCCGGAACGCTAGTGCCAGGAACATAATTCATTCCCGCAGGCACTGAAAACTCTACCGTTCCGCTTTCAAGAGTCTCTTCTCCAGTATTGCGAGCTGTGACGATGAATAGAACCTCCTCCCCTGGTTGAGGGGATGTATTATTCGCAGTGATAGCCACATCAAGCTGTGAAGTGCGATTTATTTCTGGTATATCAAGAACCGTAAGAGAATGAGGAGGAAACCGGTACCCATCATTTAGAACGGATGCACTCGACAATACTGATTCCGAAATAGAGACCGAACCTGGATCATCCTCGTTTGACGACTCCATCCCTCCAGCTGCTGTAAGAACATAGACTTTAATTGGAGCTCCTAAACGAAAATCGCCAAGATACAAATTCACCGTCTTTGCAGTGTCAGGCGACTGGTTAACAACAAACAGTCTAAGACGTTTAGACACAGGGTCACGGAATGCTTGCGCATGGATACCGACTTCGTTTCTCACGACTGTATCAATCACTTGTCCCCTGCCAAATCTACTGTATAATTTCATAGCAAGATATGTCGGAGTAACCCCCTCCCTAGGAGCGCGCGTTTTCCCATTAATATCCTGGTATATCATGCGGAAGAGCCTAGATTCGTACCAACCTCCGACATCTGCGAATAAAAGTTGATGAACAGCGGTAAATCCTAGTCTGGCGAACTGGTTGAACATGCACGCAAACAACAATCCGGATTTAAGCCGGTGCATGTGAACTTGGTCATTCGGATCAGCACCATCATAAAGACCATAACGCACATTGAACTCCGTGATAAAAACAGGCTTTGGATAGTCTCTAACAAGGTCTTTGTGAGCCTCCTCGTAGGCATCCACAGCAGCGAATTGTGCCTTATACTCGGAAGCCGGATCATCTTTATTCGGACGATTAGTCCCAAGTGAAATGTGCCAGACTAGGAAGTCAGCAGCTTCGTATACCTCAGAGTAAAGCGGTGGTTTCCCGCAGACAGCCTCTTGAAAAGACCGGCGGTCGTAGTCAAGAGGACCGGGCATATTAATCCCACAGCGTATTGTGGGATCAACCGCCTTCATAGCCTTAATGATGCGCAGTGCATTCTTCGCATATTCCGCTGGCCGCCCCCAGGAAGGCCCCCCCTCCCTCCCCCAAGCCCATTCCTCATTGCCGATTTCCCAGTAGCGGATGTTGTAAGGCTCTTTTCGGCCGAAATACTCTCTCAACCAGGCGAAATAGCCAGCAGGCGCCTTTTCCGTAGCTTTCCAAGACTTACCTGGAATGGAAATCTCGTCAGGCTCTAGCCAGCTCCAATAGGGACGCCAGTTAACCTGGCCTCCTGGCTCGAGGGCATACGATGAGATATGAGCTTGGATGCACTGGAATGCGGCCCCGTGAAAACGTACTCGATCCCCGGGAGAATATTCCTTGTGCGGTTCCCATTCCGCAAGACCGACCGCGGAGTTTGTGAAGGTAGTGGGCTCCCACCCTTGTTGCCGACCGTAATCTAGGCCGGGGCTCGGAGCATTGCAGTATTCAACCCAGTTTGCTGCCAGCTGATCCGCAATGGGTGCGCCCTCGACCGGTCTTCTTGCGACTATATACGGTGCAACGACAACCGGTTCGGCCCCGATCGCCCGGCATAGAGAGACGAACTCGTCCGTTCCAAAGTCGTTCGCCCATATTCCATTGCCGTAATGCCCAAAATTCGTTCCTGGGCGCAGATGATACGGTCCCACACCGTACCGCCAGTAGTAGGTATTGTCCCCTTGAAAGCGCAGCGTGGAAACGGGCATTTCCCTTGCCATCTGGAGAAAAAAGGAGTTGAAAGTGACCGGTTGCTTCAGCCTATGATATGGGGCCACCAGTGCTCCGTTTCCCTGACGGGGCCAGAACACCTGCGTTCCGTAGAGCATAGGGCTCACGGGACGCGCAGAGGAAAGCGGCCCTACAACGATCGCTGTCCGGGCCGGGTGACGAACCGTCACGATCAGAAGCGCAGCGAAAACAGGGAATACAACGGTCTTCATAGGAACCCTTGCGTTTTTAGGTGTCATCACAGCGGGAGCGTTTTTTGTTTGAGCTTCTCTAGGAATTCTTCCATGCTCACGTCCCGGTTGGAAAAGCCGAGTATTGAAAGAAAAAGGGGCCGCCGGGGGAGGCGGCCCCGGAGTCGGGGTGCCAGGTTCGCTCAGGAGTGCTACCTGTCCCGATTGTGCACCTGGAGCATTACGGAACGATGCTCCGGGGCATCAAATCGCCATCAGATTCCGGTCAACTCCTGAAAATCCCTCAGGAATCTGCAGATACGCCTTCTGTCACTGAAAATCTTTTCCGCTCGATTCCAGGCTATCCGGAAAGGACGTCGAGGGCCCTTTCAAAGGCTGCCGGTTCTGTGATATTATCTGTTTTCGGGGAAAAGGCGCTTTCCTTCGAAGTGAAAGCGCCCGGGAGATGAGAACAGTCAGTGTGCGCCCGCTCTGCCGGATGAGCGGGGCCGGCGGGGGGCAGGGTCCCCATCCGCTGGTGACGGGTTGCCAGTGAGGTCTGCCCTCCGGCGTGCGGGCAGGTCGAAGCGAGTGCGGGAATGGTTGACAAACAGGTTGAGAAGATCTACGTCCGTTATCTCAATGGTCCGCTGAAGAGTGCGGTGGATGAGATTCTGGACGATATCCGGGGCAGCTCTCCGCCGGATTGCCTGCCCGGCGGCTACCGGCTAAAGTCGGAACCGCACCGGGTGCGGCTTTTCGATGCGTCCCTCACCATCTGGGACGCCGAGTACGAGGGTTCAGCCCCCAGCTAAGAGGCTTTTTTACAGCCGGATGCGCCCGGCCCGCATCTGAAATCTCAGGAGCGGGACCGGGCGCGATTGTCTCTAATGCTCCCCGGGCAGTAACAAAGCAGGAGAAGCATTCAACGGATACTTCTCCCGGGATCTCCGATCAAGGGCGGCTACTTTCAAACAGCCGGCGTCCCAGCCACCACGCGGGAAGAGCGCACAGGACCGCGGTGCTCAGGAACGTGCCGAGAAAGATGCCCACTTGCACCGTCGCCGGGAACAGCACGTAGCACTTGGTCACATAGATGCCGCTGATGTAGCTGAACCAGGCGCATCCCGCGGCGGAGATCAGCCATACTCCAAAACGCCAGTCCGCATATCGGAGGAGACAGAAGATTGTCTCGCCGCCCATTCCCTGCAGCAGCCCTGTGAACACGAGCGGGTGCAACACCATCCGGGTCTTGCCGGCCAGTTCGATCTCCGCGTGGGTCTGACCGGACAGGAGCACGGACAGCAGAGCGGCTAGCGACTCGGCGATGATCATAGATCCGGGCCGGCGCGTGATCCCCAGGGCGATGAAGCCCGCGAGCATCCAGACGCCGTTTGTCAGGCTGGACCACGGCTGCGTCTCCCCCACTCCGCATGCTGCGGTGACCGCGGGGAACACGAAGCGGTAGAGCAACCCTCCTATGAGGCCGATCGCAGCCACCCAGAGCACATCGGAGACCCGCCAGCGGGGCAGGCCATATCGCGTGAGTTCCTGATTCTGCGCCTGTGCACTCATATCCGCTCCTCCTTCCCACGCCAGACGAGGCGGCCGACCGCCCACGCCACGGAACCACCTATTAGCCCGACTCCGATCAACGAGGTGAGCAGCAGCCCCCAGAACGTCCACGTGCTCTCGAAGACGTAGTAGTGCGTCATCCAGATGCCAGTGCAGAACTCGATGAGCCCGCCGGCCGCCCCGGCCAGCACCCACACCATCCAGTCCCAGCGGCGGTAGCCAAACCAGCCCAGGACATACTCCGGAGCCAGCCCCTCCAGAATGCCGACATACAGCACCATGTTGAAGACCGGGTAGCCCTGGCCGGCGATATAGACCGTCCGGTAGATCTCCGGCCCGAAGTCCCCCACGTCAATGGTGTAGGGGCCGACGGTCACCTCCACCAGAGCTGCGAGCGACTCGCCGAACAGACAGGCGCCCGGCTTGCGGGTGATGGCCGCCGGCACAAACCCGCCCATAAACCACATGCCATTGATCAGACTGGTGGGGGCGAGATTCCATCCCCACTCCACCAGCATCACGGTGTAGAGGTCGTCCCACAGGCGGTAGATCAACCCGAAGGCCACACCGCATATCAGGACCACTGCCCAGTCCCGGGCGGTCCAGCCGAACCACAGGGACGACTGACGGCCAGATCTGTTTGTTGCAGCTTTCTCCACGGAGATCCCCTCCTTACCAACTTCCCGCCGGGTTGTCGCGCGTCTTCTTGCCATCGGGCGAGTAATAAGTCTCAAGGTAGTCCTGCTCGCTGGTCAGAAACCGGGCGTGGCCATCGGCGAAGACGATGGTCCCGCCGCGTGCGTGCCACCTGCGGAAGAACTGCTTCTGACCATACAGGTCATCCGCCCGTCCGAACCAGGGCAGCATGATCTCGCGGATGATACGCGTCTGGCTGGGATACTCGTACATCGAGTCCCGCACCACACGCACAGGGAAGCGGAACCAGCCACCCGGGTCCGTGACATCCTGATCGTTGACGATGGAAAGCCCGGGGAGCCAGGAGAAGCAGTTGGAGCTCAGGCTGAAGCTCTGGCCATACTTCTCCCAGTAGGTGAGAGGTGCGCTGAACGGCCCGCCGACGTCGGCCGGGCAGCGGAAGAGCTCCTTGCTTTTCGCATAGGGAGCCAGAGTCACCTCCGGGCCGATATGCCCCGGTCTGCCGGCCGGCGGGTTTTCGTTGAAGCCGGTCAGCGGCGGCCAGGCTCCGCCATGGTCGTCCACATACATGCGGATGGCCGTCCCGATCTGCTTGGCCGAGGAGAGGCACTGGGTCTCCAGCGCCCTCTGCCTGGCCTGAGTGAACACGGGGAAAAGAATGGCGGCAAGGATCGCAATGATGGCGATCACCACCAGGAATTCGATGAGCGTGAAGCCACGCGTCCGTCTGTCTGTTGCCATTGTCAGGCGCCTCCATCAAGGAATGGAAGACCCCCTCCCGGCGGTCAAGCAACGGGCCGGGAGGCTGACGGCGCCGCCGGCCGGGTCCTGCGTACAGCGGCGCTGACAGACGCGATTCCAGAAGCAGACGTTCGGGGAAAGTCCGCGCTTTTCCGCTGTTCCTACGCCGGCATTACCCGGATCAGGTTCCTGGGGTCGCCCGATACTCCGGGCCTCTCAGCCGGCCTTCGCCGGCTCCCCCCGCGGGAACGAAGAGAGCTCCGTGGGGTTCTCGACTCACCCCTGCGGAGCAAACGACCGGCGGCGCGGGCCTGCCGTGTCGTCGTCACTCCATGATTTACCCTCTCTGCGCACTCTTCGCAACAGGGCGGGCGCAGAAGGGCAGCGAGAGTCAGACGGCCGGCTTCTGAGCCAGGATGAAATGCTCCTCCGTACCCGCTCCGGCTTCGTCCCGCACGGTCAGCCCGTGCCGCTCGAAGGCAACCCTTACCCACTCCGGACGTCTGCGGTAGCGGCGGATGAATCGTCTGTGGTTGCGGGGCAACAGGGGATCGGGGAGACGCTTGTAGAGCTCAACCAGCGGATTCTGCGGGCGGGTGTCGAATTGCAGTGTGGCGACTCCACCCGGTTTCAGAATGCGGCATACCTCCGAAAGGTAGGTCTCGATAACCGCGGCGTCGGGAATGTGCTGGAAGACCATGAAGGAGTAGACCATATCAAACACAGAGTCTTCGAACTCCGAGAGGTCTCTGCCGCTGGCGGGGGCGAAGCGGAGATTATCACGCGTGTTCAGGCTGCGGGCCTGGCGAATCATCTTCTCGGAGATGTCTATGGCGTCCACACGGGCGAAACGGTCCGCAAAGTGCACGCTGGTGCGTCCCAGTCCGCAGCCGATCTCCAGCATCCGGTCCCGGCCGGGGAGCAGCGGCTCCGCCCAGGCCATCATGCGGTCCACCATGGCCTTCCCTGAGGCGAAGAAGTCCTCCACCGTCCAGTCGCGGTTCCACGTGGCGATATACCACATCGGGTCATCGTCCGCGAACTGCTCCCAGTGCGCCTGCATCCCGTCCGTGCGCTCTTCGGCCACGCCTGCCGCCCTCCAGTCTTATTCCGGGCGCGCCGGACCTCCCCCGGCGGCCGGATACAACGGGATTATATCAGCAATCGTGACAGCGCCGGGCCAAGTCGCTATCGAGTCCCTTCAGGCACATTTGCGGGCCACAGCCATTATCTCGAACTCGTCGGGGTCTACGGGTCTCCGGCCCCAGTTGCCGGCCGTTCCCCCGTACACGGAGATAACGTCAAAACCACAGAAGCGAAGAAGCAGCCGCAACTCAGGAGGAACGTAGTAGCGCTGCCTCTCGTTGATGCGCACTTCACTGCCGGGTGCAGCCTCCACCTCGATTCGCTCTGTCATGTGCCCAAGGTCTATGCGCTCCCTCTCGATATCCTCCGGGGCGCACTTGCGAGCCAGCCGAAGCCCGTTCAGCACTGTCATCAGGAACAGGCCCCCATCTCTGAGCGCACGGTGGACCCCGCGGAAGATACGGATGTCGTGCTCATCCGGGTCATCCTGGCTCCCCAGGAGGCACAGGGAGCCCTCGCAGACACACATAGCCGCGTCGAACTCGTTCTCAAAGGGCAGAGTGCACGCGTCGGCCTGCAGCAACTCCACACTGACTCCGGCTGCCAGAGCGGCAGCACGAGCCTGCTCCAGCATTCCCGCAGAAAGATCAACACCTGTCACGCGGTAACCTCGCCTGGCCAGAGCCACACAGTGGCGGCCGGTCCCGCATCCCACATCCAGAATGCTCTGGCCTGGCTGCAGAGCTAGCTCTTCTACAAGAAACGAAACTTCCCGCTCGGTCCCGTGCACAAACACGTTGTCCATATAGTGTGGCGCGTGAACATCAAAGAAGCGCTGCCACTCGTTCGGAGAACCCATTATCCTGCTTTCTCTTGAGGGCACAAAGAATGAGGCCCGGCGGCGCTGGGCCGGTCCGGGCCGGGAAAGGAGAGAATCAGAAGAACAGAAGAAAAGCTTGCGAAGAGCTTACTCTTCGTCGATCTTGATCGCTTCGGTCGGGCAGTTGGCGCACGCGTTGCGCGCAGCCTCCTGCAGGTGCTCCGGCACCTCTTCCATCTTGGCGACAGCCACGCCGTCCACGATCTCAAAAAGCTCCGGGGCGTCCTGCTCGCAGATGCCCTCCCCGGCGCACAGCTCTGCAACGACGGAAATCTTCATCAGCGCTTCTCCTGATCAGCATTCAGCAGGGGCGGAGGGCGCATCGCGCCCCGTCCCTCACAGCGCATTATACGGATCGCAACCGGGCGCAACCATAGGACTTACGTACTGCGCCCGGCTGCGCCGCAGTTTCAATAGCTGACTCCGGCAGGAATCCGCGAGTTGACCTTGTGCGCGAGCAGCGCATCCAGCAGATCCGCCGTCTTGGCGTAGGCCAGGCAGATGTAGGTATCCGCCGCGCCGTAGTACAGATGGATCTCGTCGCCCCGCTCCACGGCCCCGCAGGCGAAGACGACATTCGGAACGTCCCCCGTTACCTCATACCACTCGTGCGGAGCCAGAATCCAGTGCGGCAGCCGCGAGATGAGCCGCCGCGGATCCTCCAGATCCAGCAGGGCGGC
>Ga0073932_1002212_pt1 | contig 31533 bp, 21 predicted proteins | sample DewCreD2012metaG_FD_76967 | JGI IMG/M metagenome (GOLD analysis project Ga0073932, IMG submission 76967) | Hot spring sediment bacterial and archeal communities from British Columbia, Canada, to study Microbial Dark Matter (Phase II) - Dewar... ...
ATCGCAGTGGACCCCGAAGTCCTGCTGATGGACGAACCGACCAGTGCCATCGACCCAGTCGCCACGGCCAAGATCGAGGACCTGATTGAGGACCTGAAGGTCCGATATACCATCGTGATCGTCACACACAACATGCAGCAAGCCGCGCGCATTTCCGACTACACCGCCTTCTTTTACCAGGGCCATATCGTCGAGTATGGCCAGACCAAGCAGATCTTCACCAAGCCCACCCAAAAGCAAACGGAAGATTACATCACGGGGCGGTTCGGCTAGAATCAGACGCCAACCAAGGGACCAGGAAATGTCGATTCACCTGCTCAAAGAAATCGAGAAACTCAAGAAGATGATCCTTGCGCTGAGCGCCATGGTCGAAGAGAGCGTTCAGCGGGCGGTCAAGGCCATCGACACGCGCGACGAGAAGCTCGCCCAGCGCGTCATCGACAGCGACTACGAGATCGACAAGAAGGAAGTTGACGTCGAGGAGGAGTGCCTCAAGATCCTCGCCCTGCATCAGCCTGTGGCCATCGACCTGCGGCTGATCATCGCGGTGCTCAAGATCAATAACGATCTGGAGCGTGTCGCGGACCTGGCGGTCAACATCGCCGAGCGGGCCGTGTTCCTGGCCAATCAGGAGCGCCTGCCGATGGGGTTCAACTTCGCCCAGATGGCCGAAAAGGCCCAGGCGATGCTGCGCAAGAGCCTCGACGCCCTGGTCAACCTCGATGCGCACCTGGCGCGGGAGGTCTGCGCCGCCGACGATGAGGTCGACGCGATGAACCGCGAGGCCTACCTGGCCGTCCAGCAGGGCATCCGCCGGCATCCGGAACGGATGGAAGCCCTCATCCACATGCTCTCGGTCAGCCGGCACCTCGAGCGCATCGCCGACCACGCCACCAACATCGCCGAGGACGTCATCTACATGTGCGAAGGCCAGATCGTCCGTCACCGCAGCGAAGACTACGTCTCGGACGCCAAGAAGACATAAGGAGACACGGATGAAGATAGAACACGTTGCCTGGATGATGCCGGACCCGGTCGCCGCGGCTGACTGGTACTGCAGGAACCTCGGCTTTCGCATCGCCCGCCATACCGAAGGCTACCCCTGGGGCTACTTCCTGCTCGACAGCTCCGGCAGCGTCATGGTGGAGATCTATAAGCGGAAGGAAGTCACCGTCCCCGACTACAACACCGTCGACCCCCTGCTGCTGCACTTGGCCTTGGCCACCGACGACGTGAAGGGCGCCGTCGCCCGGCTCACCGCCGCCGGCGCCAAGCTGCTCGGCGAGGTAACCACAACGCCCGACGGCGACGAACTGGCCATGCTCCGCGACCCGTGGGGCTTCGCGATCCAGTTGTGCAAGCGAGCCAAACCGATGCTATAACGGCAGTTGCCAGTTACCAGTAGCCGGTAGGAGCAACTGTGATAATGACGGTGGCCGAGAGTCTGGGACACAATGCAAGTAGATAGCTATGCTCTGATGTGAGAAACGGAGCAAACACGGAGGCCTTCCAATGCCCCTGATCCCGATGAAGAACCTGGTCGATTTCGGAACGCGGCTGCTGGTTCGTCGAGGCGTGCCCCTGCGCGATGCCCAGTACATCGCCGACGTCGCCGTCAAGGCGGAGGCCATGGGCGTCACCACGCACGGCCTGGTCCAACTGACTGCGATCGACGGCGGCATCGGCAAGAGCATAGACCCTGCCAAGCCGCCCCGGATCGTCTGCGACAAGGGGGCGATGGCCCTGATCGACGGCGATGGCGCGATCGGCCAGATCGCCATGCGCCAGGCCACCGATCTGGCCATCGCCAAAGCCCGCCAGCACGGCGTGGCCCTGGTGGCCGTCGGCAACACGTCCTGGATCGCGGCGCTGAGCACCTATCTCATTCCCGTCGCCCGGCAGGGCTTGCTCGCCCAGGTGTGGTGCCAGTCGAGCCAGTGCCAGGACTGTGCCCCCTTCGGCGGCCTCGATGCGCGGCTCTCGACCAACCCCATGGCCATCGCCTTTCCCACCAAAGGCGACCCCGTGGTGGCGGACTTCTCCACCGCTGCTGTCTCGATGGGCAAGACTTCGCGCCTGGCCCGCGCCGGCCAGAAGGCGCCGCACCCAGTCTTCATGGACGAGGCCGGCCGGGTGACCGAGGACCCCACCGTTATGGTCGACGCCAAGGGCCAGCGCCAACCCGGCTCGATCCTGTTTTGGGGCGGGATGAGCGAGGGCCACAAGGGCTACGCCATGTCGCTCTGGTGCGAAGCGGTCGCCGCGCTTGCCGGCGGGCGCACCAACGACCCCAAAGCGCCTTCGCGGCAGTCCTTCGCACTGCTGGTGATCGACCCCGATGCCTTCGCCGGCCGGCAGTACTTCGACAAGGAGATCGAACGGCTCATCGCGTGGCTTCGCTCCAGCCGCGTTCATCCCGACTTCGATAGGATCCGCCTGCCCGGGGAGCGCAGCCAGGAGTCCCTGTGCAAGGCCGAACAGCAGGGCGTGCCGGTCTCGGAACAGACACTTAGCCAGTTGAACGCCCTGGCCGGCAAGTACGACATCCCCGGCGTGGCCATGTGATCACGAGAACGGCTTCGGCAGACACTCCGCCGGATCATCATACGGCTTGAGCGCACTGGTTACAGTAGTCCACGACATCGCCGAAGCGCTGCGCGATCTGCTCGCGAGTCAGGCCATACTTCTCCAGCGAGTATTCGTGCTCACTCTTGTACCGGCGGGACTTTTCGTGCTCCTGGTCAAGGCAGCCGGCGAAGGCGGGACTCATCGGCAGGTCGAAGCGCGCGTACAGGTCTCGGGCGACGGCGCGCGGGTCGGCCGTCAGAGAGTCGTACCGGACGACGGCCCATTGGGAGGCAGGATGGTGCGGCAGCCGGTCGATCGGGTGGCGGTACCAGTGGTCCGCGATCTCCAGGACCATGTCGCGGAACAGGCAGCCGCGCGGGTCGTTGTCGAACCGCGACCAGTTGTATGACAGGAAGCTCAGCAGCGACGGAATGGCGCTGAACGGCTCGCGGACGCTGCAGACCACCCGTGCATCGGGGAAGTACCGGTAGATCGAATCGATCCGGGCGGTGAAAGCCGGGTTCTTGGACAAGAAGCACTTGTCCGGCCCGTGGACGTACAGGTGCGCCTGGACGCAGCGCCGGTAGAACGACATGATCCGGTGCCGGTCGGGCGGCGGGGTGGTGCTGTCGAACCGCACCAGATGCCACAGCGCCTCGGGAAATGGGAACGGGAACAGCAGGAAGATGCTGGCGGCCATGGGCAGCAGAACCAGGTCGTCCTCCTCCGGCTCGAACAGGCTGATCCGGTGGATCCTGCGGACCTGGGCAAAGGCCCGGGCCTCCAGGGCCAATACGAGCCGCCGGCCGAAGCCGCCGAGGACCCGATCGACCGCCCCCAGGGCCATCAGGAGTTTCCGCTGGGTAATCGACGGGGCCAGCATCATCTCCCAGAGCTGCATGGTCGTAAAGTTGCCGGTATCGCGTGCTAGAACCCGGTGCAGGAATGTCGTGCCGCTGCGCGGGATGCCCAGGATGAACATGGGGCTGCGCACCTTGATGGCGCGGTAGCCGCAAAAGAAGACGTCGTCGGCCAGGAAGCCGAGCCAGTGGAACATCTGGAGGCCCAGCAGCCATGGGATGAACACGCACATTGTGCGGATGCGCTTGAGCGTGGGGCGGGCGAAGGTGCGCCTACTGCCAAAAAACGTCAGCCGCAGGAGGCGGAGGTATTGTCCCATGCCCGAGTACATGCAGGCTCTCCACAACTGGCGGAGCGAAGCGCTTCCGGCCCCCTTGGCACACGCAGTCAGTAAACGAGGATCATGCCGCCGATGCACAGCCCGGCCCCGGTGCCGATCAGGAGAACCTCGTCCCCGCGGCGAAGCCGGCCGGACTGGACCGCCAAGCAAAGGGTCAGCGGCAGGGACGCCGCCACGCAGTTGCCGTACCGGTCGAGCGTGACGCAGACACGGTCATCTGGCACACCAAAGTGCCGCAGGGACCGGATCGCCAGAATGCTGGCCTGGTGCGGGACGACCAGCGAGATCGATCCCAGGCCCGACGACAGTCCCGGGCGAAGCTTCTCCAGGAACGGACCGGCAATACGGTTGCCGAGCTTGTAGACGCGCGGGCCGTTCATGTCGAACAGGTTGTCCTTCCGCGTCGTCCGCGGATCGTTCGGATGCCGGTTTGTGCCACCGCCCAGGATGCGGGTGAAATCGGCCCCCTCGCTGTAGCTCTCCATGCGGCTGGCCAGGATGGCGCTAGGCTCGCCGGCGGGAGAGGTTGTCACCACGGCGGCCGCGGCGGCATCGCCGAACAGGACGGCGCTTTCCGGCTGTTCGAAATCGATTCCCGTGGAGGCGATGTCTGTGCTGACGATCAGGATGTGGCGGTACCGGCCGGTCGCCAGCAGCGCGCTGCTGACGTCCATGGCGGTCAGGAAGCTCAGACAGGTGGTGTGGACGGTCATGCACGGGATGCCGGAGTCACCAAGCCCCAGTTCCCGCTGGAGCAAATGGGCTCCGTCGGGAATGGCCTGGGGCTGGGTGCCGGAGGCGTTGAGGATCAGGTCAATGTCGGTGAGTTTCAGCCCGGCTTCGGCGATGGCCTGGCTGGCCGCCTGGCAGCCCATGTAGCTGCTCGTCTCGCCGTTGACCCAACGCCGCTCCATCACGCCCGTCTTGCGGTAGGCCCAGCCCTCGGGCAGGCCGCAGCGCTTCTCCACCTCGCTGCTGGGGACGACCCGTTTGGGCAAATAACAGCCCAACCCGACAATCTTCAGGCTGCGCGATTCAGGCATCGGCATGTGCAATCACATCCTGCGAGGGCTCATGTAAACAAGTCGCATGGGCTCCAAGAACATCCTGAGCGGAGTGCATTGTACCCTCTCCGGACGACAACACAAGTCGGGGATTCCGGGCGACCCTTGCGGGTGCGCGACGCCTTGTGGGAAGGCAGGGTCAGGCCCCTCCCGGTTGGCTTCGCTCGCCACACCAACCTCGACATGCCAGCGGAAGGTCCGCATACATGATTACGTCGCGGGACCTGGCCCCCTTTGCGGCGAGCAGGTGCGATCCATGGAGGAGATCTCTACTCGATATGCCACGACCCCACATGCATGACCGGACTGCCGGCCGGGCGGATGTGCACGCTGCCCCCGCTAGCCAGATCCTGCAGGACGAGGATCTTGTCATGCCTCCAAGAGGTGTCGTAGATCACGTGCCGGCCGTCTGGCGAAACGCGGTGGATCCAGTGACCGGTGCAGGCGATGTCCGTCTTGACCCGCCCGAGCACGTGCTGCATCTGCTCGTCGAGCTGGTAGAGTGCGACGCCGGCCGGGCCGGCCTGGACGATCTGCCCTGCCACCACGCCGTACAGCCGGCCGTCGGGCCAGCGCCGCCACCGGCGTGTCGCCAGGGACACCTCGATCACCCTGTGGCCGTGCTCGAACAGCAGCGTCTGGTCGTTCAGCCAGTAGCCGTTGATGTGCGACGTGACGCGCGTGTGCCAGCCGGGCAACCGGCAGACCTGCCAGAACTCTGCTGTGCCGAGCTGAATCTCCCCGACGACCACGTTCCCGGCGTCGGCGAAGGCCACACGCCGCCCGCCTTCAAGCACAGTCGGCGGCGAGAGGATGTCGAGGGGTCCTTCGACGATGCGCGGCGTGTAGGTGGCGATGACCTTCCGCGGCCCGCTGTAGAGCCGGATCAGCGGCTCGTTTGGACCGGCCTCCAGCGTGGCGAGCGTTGCCGATCGCGGGTCGAGCCAGCCCGCCCGGCACCGCGAGACGGTCCAGATCGGCTCGAGCACACCGGTCTGGATGGCAAGTTCGTCCTCGTCGCGGGGCTGCCGCGAATTGCCGCCAATCGTGACCTCCAGCGGCCCCGGCAGGCCCTGCAGGTCCGGCACAGGTAACCGCCAGAGCCACAACACGCCCTGCCGGTCCGCCAGCGTGATGCCCCAGGTGTGAGCATGGTCCCATCGGACGCGGCGGGAGCTGCTTTCAGCCGCCGACTCAGTGCATGGCCGGAGTATCTGACTATCCCACTCCGCCAGCCGCAGGTCCAGTTCGCTCAGCTGGAACTCCCGGCCGCACTCGGGGCAGCGCTGCCGCGTGACATAGTAGAGCGAGTAGCCGCACTGCGGGCAGAGGGGTTCCTCGGGCCGTTCGCGCAGCCAGTTGTCGCGCTCCTGCCACCGCGCCGCCGCCACGCCGACCAGGCACACCAGGTACTCCAGCCCCGCGACACCCAGCATGATCGCCGCGTTACCCCAGTCGGCGTTCCCTGCGGCATGCAGCGCCACCAGAACCACAGGCAGGCAATAGCCGACAGGCACAAGCCAGCCAGGCACCTCAGCCGAACGCGCTGCGCCCCAGCCATAGAGGAACGTTACAGCAAGAAGGCCAAGCCCGGCCGCGCTAAACCCGACCTCGCTGCCAAGGTAACTACTTGCTTAAGCCTCCGCCTCTGGCGGAGAGACCCGTAGAGCTTCGGAGCGTTCCGGCGGGCTATCAAGCGCGATAGGCTCTCCTTCTGGAAGGCCCGTTGGGGCAGGAAGGAGAAGCCTATGCACGAATGGCAAAACCTGTCCCACGTGCGGTGGGACTGCAAGTACCATGTGGTGATCGCTCCGAAGTATCGTCGAAAGGCATTATACGGGAAGTTGCGTGCAAAGGTAGGCGAGATTCTTCGGGAATTGTGCCGACAACGTGGCGTGGAGTTGGTCGAAGGAAAGGCCCGGCCGGACCACGTGCACATGTGCCTGAGCATCCCGCCGAAGTACAGCGTGGCGTTCTTGATCGGGTTCCTGAAGGGCAAGAGCGCGGTCCGGATTCACCGACAGTTGCTGCACGAGCGTCGGATGACCGGGCTGCACTTCTGGGCTCGGGGGTACTGCGTCAGTACCGTGGGCCTGGATGAAGAGCAGATCCGGCAGTACATTCAGGAACAGGACAAACTGGCGTCTGGGCAGACGGATCTCGGCCTGGAGTAGAGACCGGTAGCGGCTCCAACGGGGCCTTCCTAATGTGTTCGGCCCCCTTGGGGGGGCCTTCCTCAAACCACCTGCTTTGCAGGTGGTCGATGATTCCCCACGTCCACCGCCAGCAGCACCACCATCAGCGGCAAGAGCACCCCCGCCACACCGCCGGCGACCGTCAGCCATATGGCCAGCGCCAAGTCGAAGCGTCGCTTGTGCGAGGTCTTGCGCATGGAGGATCCTCAAGCCACTCCTCCAGTGTGGCACCACCAGACAACATGGCGACAGGGACATGCCAATCGCGCCGGGGGGGACTCGAACCCTCGACCGCGGGATTAGAAATCCCGTGCTCTATCCAACTGAGCTACCGGCGCAAATGTTTGTGCATCCATTACTTGAATTCATCCTGCCGGGTGCTGCGAATCGGCCCCGACAACCGCTTTGGCATCCGCCGCACCCAAGGTAGTGCAGGTCACGGCAGAGTTTATCGCCAATCGCCGCAAACGTAAACCCGGCAAATCGTGCCCGGCCAGTGGCGACCACTGGCGGCTTGCCCGCGGGTACTGTTGTCGTTAGTTTGCGTTTTGTGCGCCTGCTGTGGTTACTTCAGCCGTTGCTGTTGTTGCCGTGGCTGTGGCTCAGCATTCAGGGACGGTTGCCGTGTCAGCCCACAGCGCGGCGAACGCTTTGTCAGCGCCGCCAGTGATGACACGGCGGCACGAAAACCTCTGGACGGGAGGCTATGCATGGCCGTTGTCAAACCGCGGCTGGCCGGCAAGCGAATCGCCCTGCTGGCAATCGACGGCATCCATGAGCACGAGTTCTGGGTTCCCTACTACCGCTTCCGCGAGGAAGGCGCGACCGTCATCGTGGCCGGGCCGCAGAAGGGCTGCACCTATCTCGGCGAAGGGCGCAATGGCAAGGACGGCCTGCACCTTGCCCCGACCGACGCCGCCATAGCCGACCTCGACGCCGATTCGCTTGATGCGCTGGTCATCCCTGGCGGCATCTACGGCCCGCTCGCTTTGCGCGACGATCCGGCCACGATCCGCCTCGTGCGTCAGATGGACGCCCGCAAGAAGATCATCGGGGCGATCTGCCATGCGCCGTGGGTGCTGATCAGCGCGGACATCCTTCGGGGCCGGCGAGCCACCAGCCCCGGCGACATCGCCGTCGACATGAGAAACGCCGGCGCAGACTGGGTGAAAGAGGAGGCCGTGCGCGACGGCCACCTTATCACGTCGATCTACTTCGGCTACCTGCCGGCGTTCCTGCGGTTGCTGATCGATGCGATTGAAGGTTGATGTTTGCCGGCTGGGAGAGCACTGGCGGAGTTCCTATGACGGCAAGAAAGAGGGCTGCCCGGCAACCATCGTCCCCGGACAGCCCTCATGCAAGGCGATAGGCGTATCTTCGGATTCTGCTAAATACCGCTCCCGTGGTTGTGCACGTGCAGCCCGCACTCCGTCTTGGCCATACCCGGCCACCGCCCGGCACGCGGGTCCTCGCCCTCCTTGACCGGCCGGGTGCAGCACGCGCAGCCGATGCTCAGGTACCCCTTGTCTCGTAGCGGGTGGTACGGCAAGTCGTGCGCCCGGAGATAGCAGTCGACCTGCTCGGCTGTCCAGTCCAGGATCGGGCTGAACTTCAGCAAGCCAGTGTGGTCGCGCAACACGATCTTCGACTGCCGCCGAGTGTCGGTCTGCTCACGGCGAATGCCCGTCAGCCACGCCTTGAGCCCGAGTTCCTTCTTGGCGGTATCAAACAAAACGCGCTTCTGCTGCGCGCAACAAGCCGCCGGATTGGTCAGCCACATCACACCTTCATTATCGACAAACACCTCGTCCGTCGGCGGAATGCAGTAGATCCGCAGGTTCAGCTTCAGCCGCTTCAGCAGTTGCGTTCGAAACGCAAGCGTCTCGGGAAACAACATGCCCGTGTCCACCGTGATTACCCGCATGTCCGGCTTGACGCGCGTGCACAGGTGCAGCATCACCGCGCTGTCCGCTCCAAAGGACGAAGACAACGCAACATCGTCGCCGAATTCGCTGACGACCCACTGAATCCGGCCCAACGCGTCAAGCCTCTCGAGGGCTGTATTCATTTCGTCCAGATCGTAACCCGGCAATGTGGCGGACATATCGCCTCCCGAATCAGGTGCTCAGGCCGGGGTCCCTGCAGGGTATGGCCATACACCAGAATTATCAGTATACCGATAGAGATTTAGCCACATGTGCAAGCGGAGTAAAGTCTTGACTCAGAAGAATGCGCCCCATTCACATGACATCTGGCGTTAATCATCGGCCCTGTCGCACCTTGAGGTCGCCCAGGACATTGACGCGACATGGACGGTCATCTACTCTACATCCAGCACAACCCCGGGGTGAGAGGCTCATCCATACGATTCCAGACTGAGGTAGCCATGCAGCGCAAACTTCAAATCTTGCGTCGCAGCGACGAAGAGGCCATCAAGGAAGCTGGCTTAACCCTTGATTTCGACGAGATCGCTCGCAAAGGCTCCATGTCGCGCGAGGAGACCGCCATCGCCAAGTGGTACGGCATCTACTCCTCCCGCCAACCTGGAAACCACATGGCACGGGTGGTCATCCCCGGCGGCCAGCTCACGAGCGTGCAGGCCAAGGCCCTCGCCGAACTCGCCAATCGATATGCGCCGCAGCGGATCTCGTTCACCACGCGCCAGTCGGCGCAGTTCCATTGCCTCAAGCTGTCCGACCTGCGTAACCTGCTCCGCGACTTGGCCAAGGCGAACCTCAGTACCTTCCACGGTTGTGGCGATGTCACGCGCAACATCGCCGCCTGCCCCTGGGCCTCCATCTGCCCCCACCGCCGGATCGACGTGCTGCCGTATGCCAAGGAGGCGGCCCGCTACCTCGCCGGCCGGCGCGACCTCGACAACCTGCCCCGCAAGTTCAAGATCACCTTTTCCGGCTGCAGCGGCAATTGCGGGCAGCCGCACATCAACTGCATTGGCATCGTTGGCATCCTTCGCAAGCGCCAGGATGGCGTCGAGGAGCCGGGCTTTCGAGTGCTGATCGGCGGCGGCATGGGCTGGAAACCCTTCCTCGGCCAGGATCTCTACTCTTTCGTGCCGCCCGAGGCTATCGCCCGGCTGTGCCACGCCATCGGCATCCTGTTCCGCGACCACGGCGACCGCTTCAACCGCGCCATGGCGCGCCTGAAGTTTGTCGTGCACAGGCTGGGCATCGACCGGTGCCGCGAGATCGTAAACGAAGTCCTCGACCGCGAGGGCGTCGACCGCAGCCGGTTCGAAACCGCCCCCGTCGAAGACGTCGGCGGGCCTGTACCCGACCGGCCCCTGCGTGAAGCAGCCCCCATCGGCACCGACAACTTGCCGGTACAGCGAATCATGATTCCCAAGGGCGAACTGGCAGGCGATGCGCTGTACCGGATCGCGGAGCTAGCCGAGATCTACGCCGACAAGCACGTCTACAGTACGAATCGCCAGAACCTCGAACTGCACGGCGTGGACCCCAAGTGTCTGCCCGAACTGCGAGCCGAAATTGAGAAGCTCGGCTTTCGCACCGATGGCTTCTATGGCCTTCAGGACATCGTCACCTGCGTCGGCACTACCTACTGCCCGCTTGCGGTCTCCAACACCCACGAGATGTTCGACCGCCTCCAGGCCGTCGTCCACCAGGACAAGTATGCCCCCATCCGCGACAAGCTGCTGATCAACATCACCGGCTGCCCGAACTCCTGCTCGCCCTACCGCATCGCCGACATCGGCCTTCGGGGCATGCGCATCCGCGAGAACGAAGGGTCGACCGACAGCTTCCAGATCACCATCGGCGGAACGGAAGACTGCTTCGGCGAAGTCCTCGGCGAGTACAAGCAGCCCGACTGCGTCCGCGTCGTCGCGAAGGTACTGGACACGTTCCTCGAGATGACGCCGAAGAACCCCGGCACCGAAACCCTGGCCGAGCATGTCCGCCGCGTCGGCATCGAGCCCTATCGCCAGGCGGTCGAGCAGCTGGGCATCCGCTACCAGACGGCACCACAGCGGCTGGAGTTCTCCGTTTTCACGGGCCGGGGCATCAAAGCACTCGACTTCAAGACCATCGCCAAGGACATCCCGTGCCAGGAGGCGTGCCCGGCCAAGACCGATGTGCCCGAGTACATCCGCCGGATCGCGCGCGGCGACCTCGACGGCGCACACCTGGTCAACCAGGAGGACAACGTCTTCCCGGGCGTGCTGGGTCGTGTGTGCACGCGGCCGTGCGAAGGCTCCTGCCGCCACAACTGGACCGGCACTGAAGGCCCGGTGCGCATCTGCCACCTGAAACGCTCGGCCGCGGATGGCAAGTCCCATAAGTCCAAGCCCTTGCCCCCCTGGTACGGGCCCAGCGGCAAGCGTATCGCGGTCGTGGGAGGCGGGCCGGCGGGCCTGACAGCGGCACGCGATCTGAAGCGCTATGGCCACGAGGTGACCATCTTCGAACGCGAGCCGTACCTAGGCGGCCAGATGCGGATCAGCATCCCAATCTTCCGGCTGCCGAGAGAGGTGCTCGACGAAGATATCGACGCGATCATCGACAGCGGCGTGCAGGCGCACATGGGGCAGCACATCGACGCCGCCCGGATGACGCAACTCTTGCAAGACTTTGATGTCGTGCTTGTCACCGCCGGCGCCATCCGCCCCAACCGCCTTGACCTGCCCGGCTTGCCCGAAGGCCTGGCGATCGAGGGTCTTCGCTTCATGAAGGCTTGGAACCTCGGCGTGCCGCCGAAGATCGAAGGCGATGTGATCGTCATCGGCGGCGGCTTTACGGCGGTGGACTGCGCCCGCTCTTCACGGCGGCTGCTTGGTCCCGATAGACGCGTCAGCATCATGTACCGCCGGTCCGAGGCGCAGATGTCGGCCACCCCCGACGAACTGGAAGAGATGCACCGCGAGAACATCGAGATCGAAACGCTCGTCACCCCCGTTTCGGCCCGCGTCGAAGACGGCCGGCTCAAGGGCGTTACATTCCAGCGTAACATCCTTGGCCGGACCACGGGTGCCACTGCGAGCTCCCCGGGTGCCGCCGCCAAACCGCAGATCACCCCTGTCCCCGGCAGCGAGTTCGAAAAACCCTGCGACACGCTGATCTTCGCGATCGGCCAGACGCGCACGCTGGAGATCCTGCCGGACGGCGTGACCCTTGCGCAAGGCCATCGCACGAGCCAGCGCAGGCTGTTCGTCGCCGGCGACTTCGCCACCGGCAATCGCGACGTCATCCACGGGGTGGCTGAGGGAAAGGCTGTTGCCGACGAGATCGACGAGTTCCTCACCGGCCGGAAGCGCCGCGTCCGGTACGTGCAGATCGACGAGGCGCTGGACACCGGCCGAGTCCGCGACATGGACCTGCTGCCCCCGCCGTCGATGCCGACGGTGCCGCCCGCCCGGCGAAGCCGCGGCGTGGAGGTCGAACTGGGTTTCGGGTCCGAGGCCACGCACATCAACGCCCTGCGCTGCTACCTGTGCCACTACAAGTACGAGATCGACCAGGACAAGTGCATCCACTGCGACTGGTGCATCAAGGTCTCCCCGCGCGAGTGCATTCGCCGCGTGGGCAGACTGGAGACCGACTCCGACGGCGCCGTCGTGGGCTACAGCGAAGTCCCCGCTAGCGAGGCCGACAAGACCACCTACATCTGGATCGACAGCGACAACTGCATCCGCTGCGGCAACTGCCTCCGCGTCTGCCCCACCGAAGCTATCAGCCTTCGCAAGGCCGACATCGGCTCGTGCAACGTGGCCGAGATGAACGGCAAGGACTGGGTGATCTGAGGAACGGTGCCAGCATGCAGGGCAGTCGCCGCTCACCACCGCCGGCGCCGCTCGCTGTCATCTTGAGGGTCCTTGCGGAATGTGCCGCGGGAATCTGCGCCACCAAGGGCCTTTCGCCAAGCCATAGCCGATGTGTCAAGGTAGGCAGGTACGAATCTGCCCCGCCCCCAGTGGGCCTGCCAATGGCCTGTCCGCCACGGTTGTAGATGCTATCCACAGTCGCAATAGGTGATGCAAGGTTGTCGCTCTTGCACACTGGCACTTCCGCGGTACCGTATTACCCGAAGACCGGCCCACGGAGCCCTGCGCAGACCCAATCCGACCTGTGCCATTGTCCGTGTCGGAGCCTGCCATGAGCGGGGCCGAATGTGTGCCTGTGGTGAACGAAGTAACCCTTACCGGAGTTCAATCCGTGAGCGAGTTGCGCCTCGATCGGTACGTCATGCCGGCCGCGAACCTCGGCCCGGCCAGCCCGCTGGTTCCCCTCTGGTACGACACGGCTGACCTCGTCAAGCCGCGCGAGCCACGCAACGGCCTGACCGAGGAGGACGTGAAGTACTACGGCTACGGCTATCACCACGGCTGCCTGCCCTACTTCGTGCAGGACAGCTACGACCGAGGCCGCACGCCCCGCTCGTTCCGCACGGCCGTGCTCGAAAACGACGTCCTCCGAGCGACGTTCCTGCTGGAACTGGGCGGACGACTCTGGTCGCTCTATCACAAGCCCACCAAGCGGGAACTGCTGCACGTCAACCCGGTCTTCCAGCCGGCCAACCTCGCCCTGCGTAACGCATGGATCAGCGGCGGCGTGGAGTGGAACTTCTGCTGGATCGGGCACACGCCCTTCACGTGCGACAGGATCTTCGCCGCCCGCACGCAGACGGACGGCGGCACGCCCGTTCTGCGGATGTGGGAGTACGAGCGTGTCCGCCAGATGGCCTTCCAGATCGATGCGTACCTGCCCGACGGCTCGCCGGTGCTGTTCGTCCGGGTCCGGCTGGCCAATCTGGACGACCGCACCGTGCCGGTTTACTGGTGGAGCAACATTGCCGTGCCCGAGCGGCCGGATGTCCGCGTGATCGTTCCGGCCAACGGCTCGCACCAGTGGGCCCCGGGGGCGCTCGAACTGCATCCGTATCCATGCGACAACGGCCGGGACTACAGCTATCCCACCAACGCCCCGCACTCCGGCGACCGTTTCTTCCGCATCGAGAAGGGCGACTACCCGTGGATCGCTTCGATCGGCGGCGACGGCATGGGCTTCTTCCAGTCGTCCACGTCCCGGCTGATCGGGCGGAAACTGTGGGTGTTCGGCCAGAACCCCGGCGGGCGCCGCTGGCAGGATTTCCTCAACACGCCGGGCCATCCGTACATCGAGATCCAGGGGGGCCTTGCCCGCACACAGGGCGAGTGCCTGCCGCTGCCGCCGAAGACCGAGTGGGAGTGGCTGGAGGCCTACGGTTCGGTCGAGACCGACGCCAAGGTGGTGCACGGCGACGACTGGTCCGCGGTCCGGCGCGAAACGCAGCGTGCTGTCGACAAGAGCATCACTTTCGAACAGATCGAACAGGAACTCGTCCGCAGCCGGAAGATGGCCCAGCGCCCTCCGCAGGAGATGATCCAGACCGCCTCCGGTTGGGGCGCCCTGGAGAACTACCGCCGGGCCAAGGCCGGCCGGAACTCCTTCGCCCCCTGCTCGCTGCCGTTCCCGCAGGAGACGATGGGCGAAGAGCAGGCGCCGTGGCGCGAACTGCTCGATGCGGGCGTGCTGCCCGAGACGCCGGTCAGCCAGATGCCCGTCTCGTGGATGATCCAGGACGAGTGGCGCGAGATGTTGGAGAAGTCGGTCCAGAGCGGCAAGAGCGATCACTGGCTCGGCTGTCTGCATCTGGGCGTGATGTACCTGGGCGGTCAGTGGGACTTCGACAAGGCCCGCGCCGCCTGGCAAAAGTCGATCGCCCACAAGCCGAACGCCTGGGCCTACCGCATGCTCGCGGCCCTGGCCAACCACACGGGCAACCCGGCTGAGGCCGCGGAACTCTATCCCAAGGCCGTCGAACTGGCCCCGGACAACCAGCGACTGGTCATCGAGTGCGGCCGGTCGCTCGTCGAGGCGGGCAAGGCCGCCGAGTGGCTCAAGATCGTCGACACACTGCCAGCCTCGGTCCGCGCGCACGGCCATGTGAAGGTCTACGAAGCCAAGGCCGCTGTCGTCGTCGACGACCTCGATCGGGCCGGTCGGGTGCTCACCGAGCCGTTCGAACTGGTGGAAGTCCGCGAAGGGGAGACGGTCAGCGTGCAGACGTGGTTCGCCTACCAGGAAAAACGAATCGCCAAGGCCGAGGGCATCCCAATCACCGAGGCCCTAAGCGAGCGCGTGCGCAAGGAATGCCCCCCGCCGAAGCACCTGGACTTCCGGCTGTAGAACGGCCGGGCAGCAGGCAGCGAGTAGCAGGCAATGGCGGCGGCATCTGCGGATGCCGGGTGCCACTGGCGGCTTGCCCGCCAGCGCGGCGGTTGTAGCTGATGGGCGCCATCCCGGAAACTTGCTTGCGGGTGTGTTGTTACCGTTACCCGAACCCCGACATCCGGCACCCGCAACCCGGCCGTCCTACAACGTAAAATTGAAGCCCTTCACCAACGCTCCCGGCAACCTCGTACTCCCCGTCGATCGCTGGCCGTAGGAACTCGCGCTCGGGATGAAATCCCGCTCCCTCGTCAGGCCGAGAAGGTTCTCGCCCAGCACGCGGTACGCCGTCTCGTCGAAGCGCATCACGTTCACGGGCGCGACGATGTGGCCATTTTCCACCCAGAACGTGGCAAACCGCGTCATGCCGGTCATCCGGCAGCCCGGCCGGTCGGAGTAGTTCAGATAATGCAGCTGGTTGATGTACAGCCCCGTGTCCAGCCGGTCGAGCACCTCGGCTGTCGGAACATCGCCCGCCGCCACATCGAGCGACTCGGGTGACTCGGCCTGGGACGCGCCGTTCGGCACAACGCCATATTCCTTGGCCGACCGCGGCGAGACCAGGCAATCCTTGTACTGCCCCTTCTCGATCAGCACCACCTCGTCCGGCTTGACGTACCCCGCTGCCTGGAAGTCGGGCGCGATGCCCTCCTTCGTGTTCTCGCGGATCGTCACCATCGGGCTCAGCGTCGCGCCTGCGGCGATCATCTTCAGCAGCGACGTTGTCTTGGTGCGGTGGGCCTTCATGCTGAAGCCGCCCCACGAGAGCGTGCCTGTAATGTCCTCCAGTGCCGCCGGCGCCAGGTAGACCCGGTACTGCCCCGGACTGATCGTCCGAGCCGGCCGGGTCAGAATCGCGAGTTGCTCGGCCACCGAGCACATCTTTCGCTCGAACTCATCCGGGTCCCAGGCGAACCCTGCGTACATGCTCTTTACGGCCTTGTCCTTCTCGTGGTAGATGCTAAAGTCCCAGTTGAAGCTGTGGGAACTGAACCAGTTCCGCTGGCCGAGCGAATTGGCAAACCCCGCGAAGATCCCACCCTGCGTATACAGCCCCACCAGGTCTTTACCCTTGCCCGTCTTCAGAATCTCATCCACCGCCTGACCGCGCGGCGGCAGCTTGTTCTCGCCGCACCTCCGCGTCGATCGCACATCCGTCGCATACAGCAGGTACGGGTCCTCCGGCACATGCGGCAGCTGCCGGCGGAGATCGTCGAGCATCGCATCGACGCGCTTGCGATCCTCGTTTCCCTCCCCCGACAGTGTGACAACGGCCTTGACATGCCGCTGACCCCGAACCAGGTCCACCGCCATGTACCGCTGCTGCACGCTGCCGGCCTGGCGGACCTGCGCATGGTTGATGCGGACGAAGTCCGACTCCTCGCCGGCAAAACTCGCCAGGAAGACCTCGTCGCCCTGCAACCTCGATGCCAGGTAATCCGCCAGTTCATAGAACGCCTGCTGCATGTGTGTGCTCCTGCTGAACTCCCCGGCTGTCAGTCGCCCCTGCGATCGGCCTGTCTCTGCGTCCTGTGCGTCCCTTCGGTGATAGTGCCCTATTGTCGTCACTCAGGACTCAGCACTTGGAACTCAGCACTGGCCGTTCAAGGCCGCGCCTGCACGATCCACGACACTTCTCCCGCCACGGAATCATCCCACTGGCTGGGCCGGCCCTGCGTCCAGATGTTCCGGATGTTCATCGAATCCGCAATGTACATATCCACGTTGCGCTCAATGCAGAACGCCTTGATCGCCACGAAGTCATTCTCATTGGCGATCTTGCTCTGGCTGATCAGGTAGACGACACCGTGCCGAAGGTGCTTGCGATCCTGGCCCGACAGGTACTCCACCACCCTCTTGCCGTCCGCCACCGTATACTTCTCATCGATCACGAACCGTCCGTCGCGGTTCTCATACACCCGAATCGCATAATCGCTCAGGCTGCCCACCTTCCGGCTGAGCACCAGCTTTTCACGATCCAGGTCCCGGCCGGTAGGCTGCGTCGCCACCGCCGTCCCCACCCGGTCCGACTCCTTCTGCGAAAAGTCCCGCCACTGGGGCATCGACTGCTCGATCGTCTGGCAACCGGGCAGCAGGAGAACCAGTCCGGCCGCCAGCCACCCGAAACACGGACCGCATCGCGTCTTCATGGCCTTTACCGCCTCAATTTGTGCGAACCCCTCGCTGATGTACTTGTACATTCTGCCCGCCGCGCGGTTTCCCCGGATCTGTATTGTGTCGGTCTTGTCCTGCGGGGCGTGGTTTTCAGTATCTGAGCCGCACATCCATTCCGCGGATCACGCTCGCCCTGTCTTCTACCCTGCGGCTTGGACTTCACGGGAGCGTAATCGAAGTGTCCCTATGCTTCAATAGCAGGCCTGTGCACAGACTCACCCGTGCCGTGCTTACCGACGATCCGATTGGTGAGGGTCGGGCAGGATCCGAACGCATCGACGCGGGTCAGGAAATATCGTTTCGGATCCTCGCGGCGAGCCTTTGTTTCGGTTCCCTCGCCGACAAGACGCCTCACACGCCGCCAAACACTTCCACATTGCTGAACAGACACGCGGGGCTGGCGTGTCCCACCCAGATGATCTGGTTCGGCTCGCCCTTGCCGCAATTCGGCGTGCCCAGTACGCTCATCGTCGAGTCGTTGCCCACCATCTTCAGGCTCCGCCAGAACGTCGCAGAGATCCCACGGTAGTTCGGGTTCCGCACCACCGTCGTAAGCTTCCCGTCTTCGATCAACTGCCCCCATTCGCAGCCGAACTGGAACTTGTTACGCGAGTCGTCGATCGACCACGAGCAGTTGGTCTTCATGTAGATGCCTCGCTTCACCGAACCGATCATCTCCTCCAGGCTGCTCGTGCCCGGCTCGAGGTTCAGGTTCACCATCCGGTCGATGGCCGGGCGGTTCCAGCCGCACGCCCGCGAGTTCGCCACGCCCGGACAGCCGCTGCGCGCCTGGCTCGTCACCCCGCCCACGCCTCGCATCAGAATTCCATCCTTGATGAGGAATTCCTTCTTCGCAGCCAGCCCGTCATCGTCGTAGCCGTATGTCGCCAGCTCTTCAGGCCGGCTCGGATCGTATGTAATGTTCAGAAGGTCGGACCCATACCGGTACTTGCCGAACATATCGAACGTGACGAAGCTCGTACCGGCGAAGTTGCGCTCGTCGCCGAGGATGCGGTCGTACTCCAGCGGATGGCCGATCGACTCGTGAATCTGAAGGATCATCTGGTCCGGTGCGAGCACCAGGTCCATCTTGCCCGTCGGGCAATTCGGGGCCGAGAGCAGCTGGACCGCTTCCTCCCCGATCCGCGGCGCTTCGTTGAAGAAGCCCACCTGCTCGAGCACCTCGAAGCCTCCCTGCCGGCATCGGCCGCGCCCGCCCAGCTTGCGGCTCTGCGTGATCGCCTTGTCGTTGGCGGTGGCGCCCAGGTGAGGCAGCATCATGCTGAACCGCTGGTGCACCCGCCCGCCCTGGTTGGTCAGGTACAGCGTCTCGATCCGCCGCTGCCACAGGGCCGCCTCCCAGTCGACGATCTGCGGGGCGACCTTCAGCCGGCTACACTCCCGGCGGAGCAGTTCGATCTTCTCCTCCAGCGGGACCCGCTCCCATGGCCGCTCCTCGGGACTGGCATATTCGCCCACCGGGTGCGGCATCGGCACCTTGCTGAAGTCGGTCACGCCCCGCCCGGCCGTTCGCTGCGCCCACTGCACCGCCTGGTCGACCGCCTGCCGCAAGCCGCCAGCTGACAGGTGGCTGGTGGCCGCATACCCAAGTCCGCCCTTGTGGATGACCGTCACCATGGCGCCGACATCGTCGGACTGCCACGCCGGCTGCGGCACGTCCTGCCGGACTGAGAGCATTTGCTCGCGCTGCTCGAAGAAACGCAGGCTGCAGAAATCGACGTTGGGCACCACGGACCGAAACCGAGACTCCAGCGCATCGAGCATACGAAACAGCCTCCTGACGAGTGAAAGCACATGGAGCTTGCTCCGTGCGAGCCGGATTGTCGTCCAAAACCCGCTCCCTGGCAACCGGAAAACAGAATGACAAGACTCTCATGCCAGGTCCGATCCAGCGCGCAACCCTATGCAGCATCTGCACAAGCCTCTTGTCCAGGCTGGAACTGACGCCCTTCTCACGGTAGTCTGTCGCACTCAGAGGCTGTCCCATCCGCATCCGGCCCGGACTGCCGCGCAGGCGTTCCGGACCGACCGATGATCAGGCGGCTTGCCCCGGGTGCCGGTACGCCATCGGCAGGCAGGCTGATTGTGCAAAAGGAGCGGCATGATGCGAAGGTTCTCGTTCCCGCAGTCCGTACGACTTTGTCTTTTGCTGACCATCGCCACCTTGTGCCTCGGCGCGCTACTGGCGCCCGAGCAGGTGGCGGCCCAAGCGGCGGGGGCCGTGACTCCGCCCAGCGCCACCGATCCGACCCGCAATGTCCAGACCACATGGCCCCCCAAAGGCCAACCCGTCAAAGTCGCCGTCACCCGCGACACCTGGGTGTCCTCGATGGGCACCGAAAAGACCGGCAACAACGGCGGCGCCTCGACACTGAAACTCAAGGGCCACCAGGAGATGTCGATCATCGACATCGAGCCGGCCGCCCTCAAGGGCAAGATCATCACCGGTGCCCTGCTCCACATGAAAAGCTCGTCGCCCAAAGAGCCCATTTACCGGCTGACCGTTTCGAGCTTCGCCGCCCCCTGGGTCGAAGGGACCGCCACCGGCTATGCCGAGCAGGAAGGCAGCTCCTGCTGGAGCTTCGCGAGGTTCAGCAAAGACCCCGCCAAGGCGGTGCCCTGGACCTTCGTGGGCAGCCTGTTTGTTGACGCCGGCTTCGGCCTGAGCCACACGATCTGGAAGTTCGCGGATGCCACGGCGCCGGATGCCGAAGGCTGGCAGACGGTCGCGGTCGACGCCGACGTCATCGCGGCCCGCGTGGCTGGGATCAGCTACGGTTTGGCCCTCTGGGAAGACATCGGCAGCGAGTGGTCCTACAAGAACGACAAGTTCACGTACATCAACAACCCGAACCGTTTCATCTACAGCCGCGAGCAGAGCAACGGCGCGCCGTGGCTCGAGGTCTGGGTGGACGGGACCGACACGCAGCCCCCCGAGGCCGTCAGCGAAAAGGGCTTCGAGGTCAGCACAAAGGACTACCCGGCCGGCCAGGCAATGGTCACATGGCTCACTCCGGCAGACCAGGGCGGCGCCAAGACCCTCGGCTTCAACGTCAGCTACAAGGCCGGCAGCGTGCAAAAGCAGATGCCCCGCTATCTGGTTCCCATGGCGGCCGCCGTCGGCAAACCGGTTCGAATGCACATCCAGGACCTGCCGTTCAAGGCGGGCGAGGAGATCACGCTGACCATCAGCGCGGTCGACAGCGCCGGCAACGTCGGCAAGCCGCTGGTCAAGGCAATCAAACTGTCGGACAACCCGGCGGTCTTCCCGATCGCCAAGGCGGACATCGAGCCGTTCGCCCCCTCGGCAGACCTCCCGGAAGTGGGCGGTCTGAAGGTCGCCATTCTCGATCTGATCGACAAGGTCGATGCCAAGAGCGGCAAGATGATCCCTGAGCAGCCCGAAGGCTACAAGGGCGGCAACCACCTCTGGTCGGCCGAAAAGAAGATCATCCGCCTGCAGGCCGGGAGGAACGAGTTCATCGGCTTTCTGGTCAACCTGGAAGGCAAGAGCCCGTCGGTGACACTGAAGCTCGACCTTGCCCAGGCCGGCGCGAGGAGCAAAGTTTACCGCCTGGATTACGTCAAGGCCGGCGGTGGGGTCGTGCCCGATGCCGCGGTGCCGCTGGTGGGCCCGCTTGCGATCCCGTTCAAGGGCGACCCCGAAGCGGCCGAGCAGACGAATGCCTGCGTGCTGTGCGAAGTGTACGTGCCGCACGAGGCCAAGGCGGGCGAGGTCAAGGGCTCGCTGCAGATCACCTCGGCCGGGCAGAACCTGCAGATCCCGGTCGAACTGACGATCTGGGACTTCACGCTCCCGAACAAGCTTTCGTTCGTGCCTGAGATGAACGCCTACGGCACCGTGGAGCCGGACGCCAAAGGCATCGCGTACTACCGCCTGGCGCACGAACACCGCACGGTGATCAACCGGTTGCCCTACGGCTGGAACGGCGAGGCCAGGCTGGCCCCGAAGTGGAACGGCCAGACGTTCGACTGGACCGAGTGGGACAGGCAGTACGGGCCGATCCTCAGCGGCACCGCGTTTTCCACCATGCCGCGCAAGGGCGAGCCGGTCGACAAGTTCTACCTGCCGTTCAACGAGAGCTGGCCGGTCCCCATCTGGGACCACTTCACAAAGAGCTACTGGCCCGAGGATGCCTTCACCGAGGAGTACCGCGAGGGGATGAAGAAAGCATACGCTGAGTTCGTCAAGCATCTGAAGGCGCGCGGCTGGACCGGGCCGGAATACCAGTTCTACCTGAACAACAAGGTCTACTACAAGGCCAACGAGGGCGTCGGCTGGAAGGGCTCGTCCGCGCCGTGGATCTTCGACGAGCCGCGTGAGACGCAGGATTTCTGGGCCCTGCGCTGGTACGGCATCCTGTGGCACCAGGCGGTCGACCCGGTCAAGAGCGACGTGAAGGCCTGGTACCGCGGCGACATCAGCCGGAGCGACTACGGGCGGAACACGATGTGGGGCGTGCTGGACATCGACTACTTTGGCGGCAGCAACGACCACAAGGCCCGCCAGAAACACGACGAAAACCGGCTGTACAAGCCGACGTACTTCTGCGAGTACGGCGGCGCGAACGACCCGGGCACGTCGAACATCGCGCCGGTCACCTGGTGCATCCTGGCCTGGTCCCGCGGCGCCATCGGCGTGCTGCCGTGGCAAACCATCGGCGAGAGCGCCGCGAACTGGAACACCGGCGAGTCGACCTGCGTATTCTATCCGCCAAAGGACAACGCCGGGCCGGTGGCGTCGATCCGCCTGAAGGCGTTCCGTCAGGGCCAGCAGGACGTCGAATACCTGACGTTGCTGGGCGATGCGTATAACGCCCCGCACTACGCCGTGGCCGCCGGGTTGAAGCAGGTCATCGACCTGTCGGGTCGGGTGATCAAGCGCAGCGAGGAAGACGCGGGCATCATCAAGTTCGACAAGGTCGACGCGACGAACCTCTGGAAGATGCGCTACGCCGTAGGCAAGATGATCTCGGCGAAGAAGCCCGCCTACAAGCGGGTGATCCGGGAGTTCCCCAGCCCCGTGCTCGACATGAACGACCTGCCGGACATCGGTTACGTGAAGGTCGCACCGAAAGTCGAACCGGCCAGACCGGACTGACCGGCGCGCTTGCTGGATCGTGCTTGATAAGGGGCCAGGCCTGCAGAGGCCTGGCCCCACGTCTTGATCAAACGTCGCGGCGGCTACTACGGCTCCCAGACAGAAGCGCTCGCGCAGCACCGGGTGCACCTTCCTGACCTGCCCGCAATCTGCTTCCGGAATGTCGCGTGACATAGCAGTACGCCTTGATCGCGCTGCGCCGCCACCATCGCCCACGCGCTGACGACGGCCTCGGTCCCCGCCCATCACCATTCTACGCCAATCTGGTCCTGTCACCCGTTGCTCACCTCATCTGATTGAGCATTTCTCTGAGCGTATTGTCTATGGTTCGGCCAGTCATTACACTACCCTGTAGAGGTACCCTACGATGCCAAGGAGCTCGCGATGTCACCAAGCCCGCGTTACAATGTCGTGTTCATCATGACCGACCAGCAGTCGTTCAACCAGGTCCGCGCGTACGGCTTCCCGTGGATGCACACGCCGAACCTCGACCGCCTCGCCGCCAGCGGGTGCAAGTTTACCTCCGCCTTCACCACCACCCCGGTCTGCACGCCGGCACGCGCGGGGTTGTTCACCGGCATGTACAGCAGCAGCGCCGGCGCCAGCTGCAACGAGGAGCCCGGCTACCGCACCACCGAGTTTCTGGGGCAGATCGTCAGCCGGCACGGTGTGGCGCCCGGCTACGTCGGCAAGTGGCACCTCAACGGGCTCGAAGGCGGCTACTACGGCAACGGCAAGCCGGACGGTGGCTTCCTGCCGGAGTACTGGTACGACGGCAGGCGGTTCATCAACGATGTCGGGGAACAAGGATTCCAGAGGTGGCGCGAGGGCAAGGACCTTCAGGACAGCGACTGCTGGGGCGCCCGCGTGGCTGACCGGGCGGTGCGGTTCATCGAGCAGCATCGCGACCAGAGGTTCCTGCTGTGCGCGTCGTTCGATGAGCCGCACAGCCCCTCGTCCTGCCCCGAGCGGTTCTACAAGCTTTATGAAGGCAGCAAGCGCCCCTGGCAACCCAACATGGGCGACCGGCTCGACGCGAAGAAGCCGGCTGTCCACTTCGCTTACAAGGAGATGAAGCAGAAGGGCGGGTTCGTGCCGGACGGGCAGCAGCCGAACAACAACCTGCGCTATTACGGCGCGGTCAGCTTCGCCGATGAGCAGATCGGCCGGATCCTCGACGCCGTCGACCGCTTCTGCCCCGACAACACGGCTGTCATCTTCACCACCGACCACGGCGACATGCAGGGCAGCCATACGATGACCGGCAAGGGGCCGGTGATGTACGAGGAGTCCATCCACGTGCCGCTGCTGATCCGCGTACCTGGCATTACCACGCCCGGCAGCACGTGCGAGTCGCTGATCAGCCACATACACCTGGCGCCGACGATCTGCCAACTGCTCGGTTTGCCGGAGCACCGGCAGTTCCAGGGCCGGCCGCTGATGCCCGTGCTCAACGACCCCAAGGCCGAAATGGACGATGCCATCTTCCTGGAGTACGGCCGGTTCGGCCTCGGCCACGACAACCACTGGGGCTTCGTGCCCAGCCGGACGATCCGCACGCAGCGCTACAAGCTCGTCCTGAACCTCTGCGACAAGGACGAACTCTACGACCTGGCGCAAGACCCCGGCGAGATGGACAACCGCATCGACGACCCGGCCCTGGCGGAGATCCGCAACCAGTTGCACGACCGCCTGCTCGACTGGCAAGACGAGCGCATGGACCCACTGCGCGGCCAGGGCTGGTGGGGCCGGCCGTGGCGACCGGATCATAGGCTGAACCCGTTCGGGCGCGGGAGAACGCCTGCTACCGCGTAACCTTCCGGGCCTCGTCGAGCACGACGAGATAGTTCCGCACCGGCATGTAGTCGGTCAGCGAGTTGCCCGTGCCCAGCGCCCAGTAGCCGTCGGCCCAGCATTGCTCGATGGCCTGGCGGGTGTAGGCTCGCAGCTCGGCCTCGTCTGCGCGGCAGATGAAGTCAACGTCCAGGCCGCCCAGCGCGGTGATCCGCCGGCCGTACCGCTTCTTGAACTCCGCAACCGGCAGGATCTGGTCTTCGAAGGAGTGCTTGGCGTCGATGCCGCAGCCGATCAGGTCCTCGTAGACTTCCTTCAAGTCGCCGCACGAATGCAGAACAAACGGCTTGTCCTGCGCATGGGCCGCATCCGCCATTGCCTTGTAGATCGGGAAGACATGCTCCCGCAGCACCGCCGGCGGCAGGAAGGTGGAGGTCTTGAAACCGAGATCGTCGCCCTGACGGCAGGCGCCGACGGCATCCATCGACGCCAGGATGCGGTTCGCGCTAACATAAATCGCCCGCAGCCTGTCGAACACCATCCGCACCAGTTCAGGATCATCCACCAGCATCAGGCTCAGGCCCATCACCCCGAAGATCCGCTGCGAGGCCACCTCAAACGGCCCCATGCACACGCCGCCGACGATCTTTACGCCCTCGGGGATCAGGCCTGCGACGATCTCGAACGGCGCGAAGTCGATCGGCCGATCGACATCGGGCCAGCAGACCTTGTCGAAATCGTCCCGGCAGAAGATCCGTGCGCCTTCTTCGCTTTGGCAGCGCGGATGGTCGGCGGGCAATTCAGGCTGCGGGCCGAGGTCGAACGGGATCTCCATCGGGATGCAGTCGAAGCCCAAACCCAGCCAGAAGTCGACGTAGAGCTTCCAGTAGTCCCGGCCTTTGACCTTGCGAATGTCGCAGCCCACCCGCTCGGAGATGAACCCGGGGCTGGCGATGTGCTCATAGAGCGGCAGATGACTCGGCCGGCCCTGGCGCAGCAGGACCTTGCGAAACTCGGTAAATGCAGGTTGTGGCATGGCAGGAGCTCCTGTTCTGGCACAGCCAGGAATGATAGCCAGGGCTCGCCTTTGACCGCAATGCTCAAGTGCGAGAATGCTGCAACATCTGATCCCTGGCACTCGGCTTGACGTACACCTGGCGGGAGCTCAAGAAGGTCCGGCGGGCCAGCACCGCTGACTCCGCCACCAGCCTGTCATCACTCGTGCATACCCTTTCTGATGGCGGCATGCTATTGGTGAGCCCGGCGTCGCTGGCGATGCAGGGACCTCGACGCCCCGCTGCGGGGGCAGGTAGATGCGCACCCAGTCGAGGCGGGCGGCGGGGGTGTTACGGCCGGCGGGCGGGACCTCCGGCTCGAAGGCAGCTGACGGGGTAGACGGTCCAACCGGCTTGGCGGCAAGTTTTGACCGCTTTGTGGCTCCACTTGGGGAGGTTGGAGGAGGCGCCGACGATCGCGATGGCTGTTTTGCCGGCGGCATATGCGTCACCCGCGATACACGCGGCTACAATCAAGTGCTTGATCTTTGCTGGATGATACTGTAGGCGTTGTGGTTTCGCAACGGAAGAATTGTGACGTTTCGCACGAGAGACTGCAGTTCACAGGGATGGACAAGATGAACAGGGCAACAGAGCAGCAGAGTGCATGTCGCTTATCTTGCGAGGTGGGCCTATTGTGAGCACGACCGCTGAGACGCGTCATACGCAGGCACTGCTGGAACAAAACCACTTCGTGCTTCGCCGGCTGCACAGTTTGACCGGCATCATCCCGGTCGGGGCGTTCCTCATCGAGCACCTCCTGACGAACGCGGGTGCCTGGTACAGCGCGGAGAGGTACAACCGGGACGTCAAGTGGATCCAGGAATTGCCGTTCCTGACAGTCCTGGAGTTCGGGTTCATCATCATACCGCTGGCGTTCCATGCCATCTACGGGGTAGTCATCGCGTGGGGAAGCCAGCCGAACGCCGCCACGTACCCGTACATGAGAAACACCCGGTACCGGCTGCAGCGGATCACCGCGTGGATCACGCTGGTCTTCGTGATCGTACATCTGCTGAAGTTCCGGTTTGCGTATCTGCTGGGCGGGCCGGTCTTCGCCGAGGCGCAGGACTGGTTCGAACTGACGCGGCGCGGGCTGCTGCATTGGCACATCGGTGCATTCGGAGTGCCGGCGTGGTTCACGCTGACTTTCTACGTGATCGGGCTGACGGCCGCGGTGTACCACTTTGGCAACGGCATCTGGACCTTCGGGATCTCATGGGGCATCCTTGGTGGGCCGGAAGCGCAGCGATGGTTTTCATACGTGTGCTTGCTCGTGGGCATCGTGCTGGCAGTCTGGGGCTACATGAGCCTGTACGGGTTCGTGGTGAACGAGCCGATCCCGGCGGGGGCGCTGGTGCCGGGGTGAGTGACCCTGCTCGGCGTGAGGCCAAAACACACCCTCACGTCTGGCCGGTGGAGTCGGACGGGATGCGAGCGACGTGTCGCGGCCAGACTCGAGTATGGCGCACGGCATGCAGCACCTGGGTGTGGCACGGCAGTACGGCCGGCAATTGCAGCATACGAGGCGATTGAACGATGGCGAAACAAAGAGTGGTGGTGGTCGGCGGCGGACTGGCGGGGCTGTCGGCGGCGATGAAGATGGCGGAACTGGGCATCCCGGTAGACCTGGTGAGCCTGGTGCCGGCACGGCGCAGCCACAGCGTCTGCGCGCAGGGCGGCATCAACTCGGTCAACCAGGTGACCCGGCAACTGGGCGACAGCGAATGGAAGCACTTCGATGACACCGTCTACGGCGGCGATTTTCTCAACGAGCAGCCGCCGGCCAAGGAAATGTGCTATTGGGCCCCACGGATCATCGACCTGCTCGACCGCTGCGGCGTGATGTTCAACCGGTTGGCCGAGGGCGACCGGGATGTTCGTCGCTTCGGCGGCACGCTGTATCCTCGGACGGCGTTCGCCGGGGCGACGACGGGCCAGCAGATGCTATACGGCCTGGATGAGCAGGTCCGCCGCTGGGAGGTCGAAGGCCTGGTCACCAAGCACGAGTTCCACGACTTCCTCGGCCCGATTCTCGACGACAAGGGTGTGTGCCGTGGGGCGGTGGTCCAGGACCTGTTCAGCATGAAGATCCGCGCCCTGCCGGCCGACGCGGTGATGATCGCCTCGGGCGGTCCCGGCGTGATCTTTGGCAAGAGCACCAACAGCACGATCTGCACGGGCTCGGCCAGCGCCCGCTGCTATCGGGCGGGGGCGAAGTACGCCAACGGCGAGTTCATCCAGGTCCATCCGACTGCGATCCCCGGCACCGACAAGCACCGGCTAATGAGCGAGAGCGCTCGCGGCGAGGGCGGCCGGGTGTGGGTGCCGCGAAAGAAGGGTGACAGGCGTCCGCCCGAGCAGATCCCCGAGGACGAGCGGTGGTACTTTTTGGAAGAGAAGTACCCGACGTACGGCAACCTCGTGCCGCGGGACATCGCGACGCGCGAGATCTTCTGGGTCTGCCGCGAGGGCTACAGCGTATCGGACGTGAACTTCGCGGCGTACCTCGACCTGACGCATCTGCCGCACAATCGTATCGAGAAGCTCGAGGGCATCCTGGAGATTTACGAGAAGTTCGTGGGCGTCGATCCGCGAAAGGTGCCGATGCAGGTCTTCCCGGCTGTGCACTACAGCATGGGCGGCCTGTGGGTGGACTACGAGAAGAACGGGCAGACGGGCGGGCTGGTGATCGGATCGCCGCGTAACGGCATGACCAACATCCCGGGCTTGTATGCCATCGGCGAGTGCGACTACCAGTACCACGGGGCGAACCGGCTCGGGGCGAACAGCCTGCTAAGCTGCATCTTCGCGGGGCTTGTGGCAGGCGAGGGCGTGCCGACGTGGCTGCAGAGTTTGCCGCATGGCGCGGCGGCGAGCCAGCCTTCCAGTTTGTTCGACAACGAAGTCCGCAAGCACCAGGAGCAGTACGAGCAGCTACTGAAGATGGACGGCCCGGAGAACCCGTTCCAGTTGCACCTGGAACTGGGCACGGCGATGACCAAGTACTGCACGGTTGTGCGGCACAACGATGAGTTGCAGAGGCTCCTGGGCGAGTTGGACGAGTTCCAAGCACGGTACAAGAGGGTCGGCCTGCCCGACAAGGGCCACTGGACCAACCAGACACTGCGGTTCGTCCGCGAACTGGCTGACATGCTCGTGCTGGCCAAGGTGATCGCACAGGGCGCGCTACAGCGAGATGAGTGCCGCGGGGCGCACTACAAGCCGGAGTTTGCAATTCCGTCGCCAACAGCGGATGATCCGACAGAACTGCACCGGCAGGCGATTGAGTACTGCCGCGCATTCGCGACACAGACGGAGAAGTGGCTGAAGACAACCATAGCGGAGTACACACCGGACGGGCCGAGGATTTCGTATGCGCCGGTGGATACCAGCCTGATCCCACCCCGGCCGCGGACGTATGGGCTGAAAGGTGCTGGGATCATCGACCGCGTGTGGCGCGAGATGCAGGCGCAGCAGGCAGCGGTGCCGGCCGGCGCGCCGGCGAACGGCGGCAAGTAGTAGGTTGGATTCGATTGCAGAGGAAGCCATGCCCGAATACGTGACACTGCGAATCAAGCGGCAGGATGGGCCGGACACGGCGGCGTACTGGCAGACGTTCCACGTCGACTACCAGCCGCAGATGAATGTGACGACGTGCCTGCAGCTGATTGCGCTTAAGCCCGTAACGGCTGACGGCCAGAAAACCACGCCGGTAGCCTATGACGCGGCGTGCCTGGAGGAGGTCTGCGGCTCGTGCACGATGAACATCAACGGCAAGGTCCGCCAGGCATGCAGCACGTTGGTGGATAACCTGCTGAAAGAAGACCCGAACGTCATCACGCTCGAGCCGATGTACAAGTACCCGGTGAAGCGAGACCTGGCGGTCGATCGGTCGCGGATGTTCAACGACCTCAAACGGCTCAAGGCGTGGGTGCCGGTGGATGGGTACTACGACCTGGGCCCCGGGCCGAAGATGTCGCCCAAGCAACAGCAGCAACTCTATCCCTATTCGCGCTGCATGACCTGCGGCTGCTGTACGGAAGCGTGCCCGCAGTACACCCGCGAGAACCAGTTCGTGGGCGCGTTTGCGATTTCGCTGACGGTGCTGTTCAACAGCCATCCGACGGGCGCGGTACTCAAGGAGGAGCGCCTGGGCGAGCTGATGAAGCCGGGCGGCATCAGCGAGTGCGGCCAGGCCCAGAATTGCCTGCGCGTCTGCCCCAAGGGCGTGCCGAATGTGACCGGCATCGCCCAAGGCTACCGGCAGGTGACGGTGCAGTGGTTCAAGGGGTTGTTCAGCCGGTAGAACACCTGCAGTGCCGCGCGGTTGTCAGACGCTTGTCGACACCTGCGGGTATTGGTGGCTGAGCATGGGGCTGAGCGGTGCAAATCGGCTTGAAGCAAGGGAGGATGGTCTGTAGAAATACGGTTGGCGTAAGCGATATGAAGCTCGCTGCCATCCTCGAACCACGCGAAAAAGCCGGGTTCACGGTTACGGTGCCGGCCCTGCCGGGGCTGCATCATTGAAGACCGCACCCGCGACGAGGCGCTCCCGAACATCCGCGCTGCCATCGCCTTGTACCTGGAGTCAGTCGAAGACGATAGCATTCCTCAGCCAGGGGCCAAGCGGGTGGAACTGGTGATATGACCAAGGTACCAAGCCTCGGCTACGAAAAAGTTGTACGGGCACTCCAACGCAACGGCTGGGTCATTGTAGGCAGAAGGGCAGCCACATCCGCCTTCAGAAGCATCCGGGACAGAAAGCCCCGACGATCATCGTGCCGGCCGTCGGCCGTCCTCAGCTTACTTCTTGCCGTACCTGCTCTGCAACCGCTCCGGCTGCCAGCCGGCGGGCGGGACCTGCGGGTAGCGCCAGAACTTCGTGTTCGGCACCGGCATGCCCTCCTGGGCGGCTGATTCGTAGAGAGCCTCGACCTCGCCCATGATGTTCAGGGCATGGATGGCGTTGTAGTGGTACGTGCTGCCGGTGATGAAGCTGCTGATGAACTTCTCCAGTTCTACGGCAAAGGGGTTGCGCTTGGCAAGGTCGACATACTGCCAGTAGTCGCGCCAGGCGGTCTTCTTGCCGGCCAGGCTGTCCTTCCAGAGATTGGCGGGAGCGGCTTCTTTCCACTGGACCTTCAGGCCGTACAGGCCGAAGACGATGGAGCCGAGCTCGCCGTCGATCTGGATTTCGAGCGGGCCGAACTCGCTGTTGATCCGGCGGAACCACGACCAAGTGGAGTTGTTGACCACGCCGCTGGTGTGCAGCCGGCGGATTGAACAGTAGTCATCGACGTCGCAGTCGATCGGCGTGTTGTTCTTGCGGTCGGCCGGCATGCGTTTTGGTACGAGCAGGCGGGCCACGCACGAGAGCGAATCGGTCTCGCCGAAGAGCGCCCGGCTGATATAGGCCTCATGCGACATATCGAGCACGATGCCGCCGCCGGCGCCCTTGAGTGTCCAGTTGAAGTCCGGCCGTTGGCCGCGGAAGTCATCGTTCTTGGAAAACCCCGCGCCGACCTCGTAGCCGAAGATCATCTGGCAGGTCAGCGGGCGAATCCTGGGGACCATCTGGATGGCGGTATGGACACCGGGGGTCTCAATGAAATCGTGCACAACGCCGTTGAAGAACCGCCGCGCCTCCAGGGCGTGCACCAGTTCGAAGCCGGACTTGTAGTCGTTGGAGAGCGGCTTCTCCATGAAGACAGCCGTTGTGGCCGGATCAAGCGTCGGCAGGATCTGCAGCATGACGGGGACCTTCTCGCCCGTCAGCACACAGTTGTGGTACATCTGGCGGTCGGGGTTGATCTGGCGGGCCTTGTCCATCGCCGCTTCGACACTGTCGTAGTAGTACTCGAGGTTGACGCCTTTGGCGTACTCGGCGAGGCGCTTAATGTCCCGGCCGACGCCGATCGGCACCGCCTGCCAGCGCTCGTCGCCGACGTGGATGCCGCCGTTCTGATTGAGGACACACAGGGCATTTCGAGCCACATCGCCCATGCGCCCGGTGATACCGTGTATTACCACGCCGATGCTGTTGGTTGCTTGCGCCACGTGATACTCCTTGAGCAGTTGTCCGTTGTCAGCTG